>Ga0207145_1076_pt1 | contig 13772 bp, 11 predicted proteins | sample Alteio_BWMinHeat_35_FD_153578 | JGI IMG/M metagenome (GOLD analysis project Ga0207145, IMG submission 153578) | Enriched cells from forest soil in Barre Woods Harvard Forest LTER site, Petersham, Massachusetts, United States -... | ecosystem: Environmental > Terrestrial > Soil > Temperate forest >...
GGCTCAAACTCCAACCCCGAAACGAATTCTGTTAGGGTGTCTGATCTTGAGGCAGCTTGCCCGACCACAGTGCGGCAAGATCGCACGACTATACCGATGTGAGCGCCTTGCGAGGGCCCTATATACGTTTCTGCGAAACGAACCCGATTTATTTTTACAGAAAAACCGCGTTCATGTTATTGTGCAGCAAGCTCTTATGGTGTAAAAAGGTGCGCAAAGAATTCGGGTTCGTTTTGGAAAACGAACCCATTTTTGAGGGGTATTTTGGGCCAGATTCTGCGAGCAAACCACCTTTTGAGGTCAAAAAGAGAGGGGAAATATCGGTGATTAGGACACAGCCATGGAAGAGCGGGATTCGGCTTGTCCGGCAAACCCCGATGCTTGTATCCTCAGAGGCGCGGTTCGCGGGTGAGAACATGAGTCAGGGCATGCTTGATAGGGCTGTCGGCAGATTGAAGGTTGCGCTGTGTGTGGCTGCGGTCGGCGGTCTGCTGTTGCCTTGGGGCGCATTGGCGCAAAGCATTCGCGTGCCCTGGAGCGATTACGCCCATGATCCGCAACACACTGCCCTCTCGCCGGTAGGTTCGCAGCCGCTCCATCGCCTCATCTGGCAGACCTCCATGGACTTGAGCGTGCCCACCAACAATACGGGTGAACTCTTCATCCATTACGGCTCACCGCTGATCACGCGTTCCAACACCGTCATCGTGCCGGTGAAAACGACGGGCGCAGGCGGATTTCGCATCGAATCGCGTGTTGGCGCCACGGGTGCGACGAATTGGATGCAATCGTCCGACTGGACTCCTCCGCCACACGGTTGGTATCCGAGTTTTTCGCCAACCCTGACTCCTAAAAACCGCATCTATTTTCCCGGCGGCGGCGGCACGGTTTACTATTGTGACAATGCTGACTCAACGAATCTTCCCGCCATCGGCCAAATCGCGTTTTACGGGCTGACCAATTACAACGCCAATACCAATGCCTATTTGTCGAATGTATACATCGACACGCCGATCACATCGGATCGGTATGGGAACATCTACTTCGGCTTCCAAGTCACCGGCTCCACGCCACTGAACCTTCAGGGTGGTATTGCCCGGATTGACGTGACCGGAGCGGGGACGTGGGCTGCCGCCAGCATGGTCTCCAGCGACGCCGCGATGAGCAAGGTTGTGATGAATTGCGCGCCGGCCCTTGCCAACGATCACAAGACGCTGTATTTCGCCGTGAACAATGGCGATTTCAGTTACGGCTACCTGGTATCGGTGGATAGCCGCACGCTCGCACCGATCGCCAAAGTGCGATTGAAGGACGCGGGATTTCCCTCGCACGATGCGAGCTTGCCGGATGATGGTACCGCCTCGCCCACGGTCGGGCCGGACGGCGATGTTTACTTCGGTGTGTTTGAGTATTCATGCTGCGTGAATCACGATCGTGGGTGGCTGCTGCATTTCAATGGCACGTTGAGCCAGGCGAAGATTCCCGGTGCCTTCGGCTGGGATGACACGGCTTCCATCGTCCCCCCTTCGGTTGTTTCATCCTATCACGGCAATTCGTCGTATTTGTTGGTGACCAAATATAATAATTACTCCGATCCTGGTATTGGAGGAAACGGCTCCAACAAAGTCGCTGTTTTGGATCCGAATGCTACGGAAATTGATCCGGTTACCGGAGCGAACGTGATGAAGGAAATATTGACGGTGCTCGGTCCCACCCCGAATACCGGCCAGGCCGGCGTCCGGGAGTGGTGCATCAACACCGCGGTGGTCGATCCCTTTACCAAGTCCGTGCTGGCCGGTAGCGAGGATGGCAAGCTGTACCGCTGGGACCTGACCTCCAATACGCTTTCCCAAACATTCACGCTGACGTCCGGTATCGGCGAGGCCTACACGCCCACACTGATTGGGGTCGATGGAACCGTCTACGCAGTCAATAACGCCCTTTTGTTTGCCATCGGCCAATGAGGGGAACGAATCGTGCGCTTGAAATCATTTCTCATACTTGGCGTCTTGATGGTGGTCTGTAGCACTGAGGTGCGTGCGGGTTTGTCATTTGTCCTGACACCGTCCACAGAAATTGGCCCTCAGGGTGCGGAGGTATTTTTTAACGGAACATTGATCAATACGGACCCGACGAACGCTGTGTATCTGAATGACATCCAGTTTGTCGCCAGCAGCAATCTCACACCTGTCGCCAACGCCTTTTTCGCGAATGTTCCCGGTATCTTGTCAGCCGGTCAAACCTACAGCGATATCGTCTTTGCGGTGACCATCAACTTCGCAATTCCTACCGGCAATTACTTTGGGACTGTTACCCTCGTCGGTGGGTCGAACATATTTGCATCGAGCAGCCTGGCGACGCAACCATTCGAAGTGTCCGTGAGCGAGGTTACACCATTCAGCGCCTGGCAACTCGCCGAGTTTGGTACGAATGCCAGCAACCCAGCGATCAGCGGTGATCTGGCCGACCCGGATGGCGACGGCATTGTCAACCTGTTGGAGTACGCGCTGAATTTGAATCCGAACATGGCCGGCGTGACCGGATTGCCCACAGCACAGACCGACCCCGCGTGCGGTTGCTTGACGTTGACCTATATCCAAGTGATTTCCGCGACCGATGTTGTTTACGCGGCCGAAGCCGCGAGCGATCCTGGCGGGCCGTGGAGTACCAACGGCATTACGCAAACCGTGCTTGGCAGTGATGGCATTGCGCAGACCAACAAGGCGAGTGACGCCGGTAATCCGATTGCCACGAGCGGCAAGAGATTCATGCACCTCCGTGTCACGCGCTAAGAATCACTACCCTCATTCCTATCTGATAAATGGCGCTCCACAGATAGTCCCAACTTGTTCGATAGCAACCCCGTGCCCGCGCAACTCTGCCCCGGCAAATAGCTGGGAAAATCGCTGGTAACCAAATGGCTTAAAAGGTTTTGAACCAAATCCACACGGGCGGCATCTAAGTACACGGATGGTGTCGCAGTTGTCGCCTGTCCCTTGTCGGCGCAGGCGTGTTGTGGAAATGGAAAGAAACCATGGTCATTGACCGATATAACGAAGGCGGAGACGCGCTCCAACTTTACTTGCGGGAGATTGGTAAGACCCCGCTATTGACGCGCGCGGAGGAGAACAAGCTGGCGGCCCAGGTTCAGCGTGGTAGCAAGCGCGCCCGCGAGCAGATGATCAAGGCCAACCTGCGCCTGGTTGTGAAGATTTCTCACGACTATGCGAATTACGGGATGCCGCTGCTGGATTTGATCAACGAAGGCAATATCGGCCTGATGAAAGCGGTCGAGCGATTCAATCCCCGGAAAGGCGCCAAACTTTCGACGTACGCCGCTTTGTGGATCAAGCAATCGATCCGTCGCGCCCTTTCGAACCAGTCGAAAACCATTCGGTTGCCCGTCCACGTTGTCGACAAAGTGCACAAATTGAATCGAGCGGTCCAGAAACTCACGGAGAAACTTGGCCGCGAGCCTACTGATGCCGAATTGGGCAAGGTCCTGGAGGTTCCGACGGCCAAGGTGGCAGCGCTTCGCAAGCTCGGTGTCAGCCCCATCAGCCTCGACGCTCCGATTGGGGACGAGGACGATGGTCGCTTTGGTGACATCGTCCAGGATGAGGGCGCCCTGACTCCCTATGAACTGCTTCGCGTGAAAACGATGCGCCAGGAGATCCGTGAGCACGTCAAGTACCTTGCCCCACGCGAGGCCGAAATCCTGACGATGCGTTTCGGGTTGGATGGGCTACAACCACGGACGCTGGAGCAGGTCGGTAAAAGATTCAAGGTAACCCGCGAGCGTGTCCGGCAGATTCAGGAAATTGCGCTACGTAAACTCCGCCGTCGCGTAGAAGCGAGCGAGAGCACCAATACCGTCGGCAAATCCTGACCTCCCTGGCGTTGCCACGCCTTTCGGGCGTTTGTGGGGAAACTTCTGTTTGCTTTTCCAAGCCAGAGAAGTGGCGTATTCTCGGCCGCGGACCAATTCAGATGAAAGGAACTCACATGTCATGGCAGGCTTGGGCGCTTTTGTCGGCGGTATTTGCCGCGTTGACCGCAATCCTCGCGAAAGTGGGAGTTCACGACATCAACTCCGACTTCGCAACTTTTGTGCGAACAATCGTTGTCCTCCTGGCACTGGCGGCGATTCTCGGTGTGACGGGTCAGTACCAGCGGCTGGATTCCGTTCCCGCGCGAAGCTATCTGTTTCTCGTCCTCTCGGGGTTGGCGACCGGCGCGTCCTGGGTGTGTTACTTCCGCGCCTTGAAGCTGGGAAACGCTTCGCTTGTCGCACCCATCGACAAACTCAGTGTGGTTTTGGTGGCGTTGCTGGGCGTGACGTTTCTGGGTGAAAAATTGTTGCTTCGCAATTGGGCCGGCATCATTCTGATCGCCATTGGCGCCGTGCTGGTGGGGCTTAAACCCTGAAGCTGCACTTGACCGTCAGCGCATCTCCGCAAGTAGATCGACATAGGCGCGATCCACCAGATCCTGATCGCTGACGCCGAGTTGTTGCATGAGGCGGTGGGCAGTCTCAATGCCGTGGGCGACCGTTTCGCCATCTGACAGTACGACCTCGAGCTCCATGAAGTGACCCAGGCCCTCAACTTCGTCGAGGTGAATTCTGGTGCTTCCTATAATGAAGAGGGTGCGCTGTTTACGAACTCGACCACACTCGCCCAACGCCAGGACCAACATCTCGCGCAATTCGTAAGGAGTGGAAGTCGGTGTGATGACGTACTGCGATTCCTTGGGATTGGGTGAGTTATCGCGTTTGTAAAAGATGAGTTCGCCCTGCGATTCCGAAAGGATCCGTAGCTTCAATCGGCCACTGTGACACACAAAGAACGTGTCGTCCTGCTGAATCTCGAACGGCCCGCTATCGGCGATGGACTGTGCCCGCGCGCGAAGCTGAGCCAGGTTGCGAATTCTCGCTTTAATTTCAACGTTGCGAGGCATCACGAGCGCTCTGCGTCCGGATCCCTGGTCTTGCCCTTCAGTAGATTGTCCAGATTATCAAACGGGTTCGCGATAGGAGGTTTTTCCGGGGCGGGATCTGACGCCGACCCATCCACATAGCCTTTCAGCTTGTACTTCTCATGTTCGTGGTCGTGACAGTAGATGCACAACAATTCCCAATTGCTGCCGTCGGTTGGATTATTGTTGTGGTTGTGGTCCTTGTGGTGAACGGTAAGTTCACGAAGCTTTTTGCCCGAGAATTCGCGTCCGCAACTGCCGCAGACATGCGGGAACATTCGCAGTGCCCGTTCCCGATAGCTCTTTGCACGGATTTCCGCGTCCCGTCGAAGGCCCGCGAGGATTTGCTCCTGCTTCTCTGGATCTGGTAGCGGTCCCTTCGGTTTCATGGAGTGGACTTTCCGAGAGTCGGATTGAATCGCGCCCAAAGGTCACTGGCGTTGAGCAGATCGCCGATCTGGTCGAAGACGACATCCGCGGGGGGATAGGCCGCCACAATCTTCGGGTCGATCGCGTAGTGTCCCTGGCGTACAAAAACGGTGGTGACCCGCTCACCCCAGATTTTCTTGATGGCCGCGAGGATACGCAGCTTATCGTCCACCATCACGTAATGATCCGCAGGGAAACGCCGCGTTACGTCGTCGAGTTCCTGCTCCTTGTGCACGTAGATCAAGACCTTGCCATCCACCGCCTCGAACAATCCCGACCGCTCCACCTTGCGCGGCTGAAAGACGACATCGCCGTCAGACAGGATCACCGCCGGGCCCCACTGTTTGACAAGTTCAATGACGTCGAGAGCGTGGGGGAACACGCGATTGGCGAACGGATAGTCGATCAGGAAATGGGAAACCGTGAGGAGCCGCGGGTCGTGCGGATTTGCGCTCCGGTACCGCTGCAGCGCGCCGAGATAATCCGCGTAACCCAGCTCGTTCCGCAGCTGTTCGAAGATGCTCCAATAGCTGCGCGACCCGTCATTGCCAACTTCCGTTTCCAGATGGCGTCGCAGATCAGCGGTGACGCGATCGTTGTCGAGCAACGTATTGTCCACGTCGAACAGGAAGACCACTTTGTTTAGTGCGTTCATGATTTTACCTCGGCGCCATTCAGCACCGCCGTGGCCCGTTGCTCATCAAAAGCTTTTTCCCACCGGGCAACCGTGATGGTGGCGATACCATTGCCGATGAGGTTCGTTACGGCCCGCGCCTCATTGATGAAGCGATCGACTCCCAGCAGTAACACCATACCAGCAACGGGGATCTTGTCCATGGAAGCCAGCGTGGCGGTGAGCGTCACGAATCCGGCCCCGGCGACACCTGCGGACCCCTTGGACATGAATAGCAAAACTCCCAGGACAACAAGCTGGTCCCAAAGTGTCAACGGTGTGTTGGTGGCCTGGGCGACGAAGATCGCGCCCATTGTCAGGTAAATCGCGGTCCCATCCGCGTTGAAGGTGTAGCCGGCCGGTAGTACCATGCCGACGACCGGCTTGGCGCAGCCCAGTTGCTCCAGCTTGAGCATCATCTGCGGCAGCACGGCTTCCGTCGAAACCGTGGCAAACACGATAAGTATTTCATCCTTGATGAATTTGAGAAACTTCCAAAGAGAGATGTGATTGAACCTGGCGATGCTGCCGAGGACGATCGCGACAAACGCGAGACTGGCGAGATAAACGCAACCGATCAGCTTGCCGAATGAGACCAAGGTACCAACCCCGTATTTTCCGATGGTGAAAGCCATGGCGCCGAGCGCGGCCAGTGGGGCCAGTCGCATGATAAGGCGCACGATGCCGAATAAGCCGTGCAGGACTGAGTCGATTACGTCCACGATCAGTTTCCCCCGGTCAGGGAGTTGCGTCAAAGCCAGGCCGAACAACACGGAAAAGAACAGGACTTGCAGCATGTTCCCCTTCACGAACGCGTCCGCGATGCTGGTGGGGATGATGTCCATGAAGAAGCTGACGGCATCCGGTGATTTGGCTGCCGAAGTATACGAAGCGAGCGATTTTGTATCCAATGTGCTGGGATCGACATTCATCCCGGCTCCCGGTTTCAGGACGTTCACTACGACGAGCCCGATCACGAGCGCCAACGTGGAAACGACCTCGAAATAGACGAGCGCCTTGACGCCCACACGCCCGATTTCCTTCAAACTCCCCATCTTCGCGATACCGACGACAATCGTCCCAAAGATGATCGGTGCCAGGACCATTTTGACAAGCTTGATGAAGCCGTCCGCGAGCGGCTTGAGCGATTCCCCCAGGCTGGGATTGAGATATCCGATAATAACACCCAGCAAGACTCCGAGAATTACCTGAAAATACAGATGACCGAATAAAGTTGCCGCTTTGCCGCGTGTTTTTCCCATGGCTTAATCGCTTAGTGATTTCATCAATTTGAAGAGTTCGGCCCTGGTTTCAAACCCCACACCTGGGACACTTGGCAAACTGACAAATCCATCCTTGATTGCAATACCATCCGCGAATCCGCCAAACGGTTGGAAGACGCCCGGGTAGGACTCATTGCCGCCAAGATGCAACCCGGCGGCGATGTTGAGCGACATTTGATGACCACCGTGCGGTACGACGCGGCGTGTTGACCAGCCTTGTTGCTGAAGCATTTCCAAGGTTCGCAGGTATTCGACAAGGCCGTAGGACAGCGCGCAATCGAATTGCAGCCAATCGCGATCCGGCCGCATGCCGCCGTATCGAATTAGGTTGCGAGCATCCTGGTGCGAGAAGAGGTTTTCGCCTGTCGCCATAGGCAGGTCGTAATGCTTGGAAAGCTCCGCTTGCAGGGCATAGTCCAGCGGATCGCCCGCCTCCTCGTACCAAAACAGCCTGTAGGGTTTCAGTGCCTCGCCATAGGCAATGGCGGTGTCTAAGTCAAAGCGGCCATTCGCATCGACCGCGAGGTATTTGCCGTCGCCCACCACAGCCAGGACTGCTTCGACGCGGCGAATGTCCTCGTCGAGCGGAACCGCGCCGATCTTCATCTTTACCACCTGATAACCGAGGTCGCGGTAACGCTTCATCTCGTTTTGCAGGGTGGTCATATCCTTGCCCGGATAGTAATAGCCGCCGGCGGCATAGACCCAAACTTTGTCATCTGCCTGTCCTCCGCGATAGCGGTCAGCCAACAATCGGTAAAGCGGCTTCCCCTCAATTTTGGCGACGGCATCCCACACCGCCATGTCGATCGTACCCACCGCGACCGAGCGCTCACCATGCCCGCCCGGCTTCTCATTGGTCATCAATGCGGCCCAGATGCGGAACGGATCCAGATTCTCGCCTGTCTCATCCACTAACGCCTCTGGATCGGCGGCCATCAGGCGTGGGAAGAAACGTTCGCGCATCAAGGCCCCCTGCCCATAGCGCCCATTCGAATTGAAACCATAACCGACCACCGACTTTCCGTCCCGCGTGACGTCGGTGATCAGCGCCACCACCGAGCACGTCATTTTCGAGAAATCGATGTATGCGTTGGTGATGGCGGAGGCGATGGAAACTGTCTTCTCCCGGATTTCCACAATGCGCATTTCAAATCCCCCTGACTATATGGCGTCCATGATCTGTTATTCCGGCGGGCCGTCCATGGCAGGCGGTGCCTCTTGCTCTGTTACGCGTCGGATGCGCAAGGCCACGTACGGTTTCCCTGGTAACGCAACGGCGCGTCCTTTCTCATCCGCGAAATGGTAATTATCTTTCTTTTTCGTCACAAACTCGCCTTCGACCGGTGTGATGGTCATATTCCATGTGTCGAGGATTTCAACTTTGAACCTCATGCCATTCGTGATCCGGTCTTTGTAAAGTTCGAAAGGCCACGACGTCGGCGTCTGTTTGCCGAAATAGAGCAGATAATACTCGCCAAGTTTGCCGCCCATGTTGGAGTCCTGCCATTTGTCAATCGGGTCGATGCCGGTTGACGGGCTTTCCTTGAGCACATCGCGCAGGAAGGCAAGGCGCGCGGGGCTTTCACCAAAAAGTTTGCCGCCGTCGGAAACCCAGAGCGTGTGTTGCGCATTCGTGACGATTTCCCCGTGGGAGACGTACGTGCCCGCAACCGTGCCCTGCCAGAAGCGAAACACCATTTCCTCCCCGGAAAGATTGCCCCAACGCTTCGAGCTGCTTCCCTCATATTTCACCTCATCGTAAACGACCGGCTTGCGATACACATCGCGATACATCTCGGCGCGTCCCGAGTCTTCCACCGCCGCTCCGTTCTGGATGCTGGCGTGCGTGACCCAGGGCTGCGTGTTGTTATAGATAAGAAAGCCGTTATGGATGGAACGAAGATGCGTGTAGGGGTCGGCGGATTCCAAAACGTGGAACAAACGGTCCCAATCCGCTTCCTTCTTCTGTTTGTTGAAATCATATTCGTTGGAGAGCGACCACCAAACGTTACGATAGGCAGCGAGACGGGCGACCAGGTAGCGCACGTACCGGTCATCCGCCTCCGCCGGCATGCGGTCGAAACCCCACCGGCCCTTGTCATAAGGATCGAACAAGATGGGTTCCGCTTCAATGCCGTGATCGCGAAGGTCGCCGACCCGCTTTTCCAAGTGCTGAAAAAATGTCAGATTGAAGCGGGTCAAATCCCAGTCCTTCGGCGGCGTGCCGACAAATGGATAAAGCGCCAGCTCGTTGGTCGCACCGGCAGTATGTTTTGGAAAAATGCACATGCGGATTTTGTTGAAAGGCGAAACGGCCAGAGTGGCTAGCGTTTGCTCTTCCAGAGCGTCGGTCATGTGCCACCAATTGTAGGCCGTGGTGCCGATCGGCCGGAACGTCGTACCATCGGCGTAGGCAAAGTGATACGTGTTGGCCACGTGAACCGGCCCATGATTGCCGACAGACGGTGGAGTGACCGTGAATTCGCCCGTCTTGCCATCCAGTTCGGGGCGACTACTGTGGGTCGCGTAGTGCCATGGTCCCGGTTTGTTCGGCATGAACCGTATCTGGTAGATCCCATCGCCATCATAAAAACCGGCCACCTCGACCGTTGAAGTCGGGCAGGAAAAGCTGGCGGAAATTTGGACATCCACAAACGGATTGCCATTGGTTGACCCGGAGAGCGAGAGATCAAAAATACCCCATTGCTCGACGGGTGTGTCTGCTGCAAGACCTGACCCCGCCAGCGCAATCAGCAGCGCAAAAGTGCCGAGACAGGATCCAAGGCAGTGGATGGGTGTGCGCAGCATGGCAACCGAAATCCATACAGGTTTGTGAACCGGATTTACAGCCCTATCTGCTAGCAACCGAGGAGTTCGTCAGTAGTGGCCCCAGTCAATCCCGACACCCGCCAGTGCCCGTTTGGTTCGATTGGAGATCCTAATCTGATTCGTGCCGACGGTGCTGATTCGATACCAATTACCTAGTGAGTCAGAAGTCATCCATGTGGTCTTCAGGTAAGACGAAGCCGCCACGGTGTCGACGATTGCCCCATCCGTCTGACCGGTTTCCATGGCCCACTGCTCTACCGCAGCATCCATTTGACGGGCATCATTGACGATTCGCTGTCCTTGAGATTGCTTGCGTGATTTGAGGAAACTCGGCAGGATCATGGCAGCCAGAAGTCCGATGATCGCCACAACGATCATGATTTCTACAAGAGTAAACGCCCCTCTCGGTTTCCGTAGGCCATTTAGCTTCATAAGCCAGTAGGGCATAGGAAGAAGCACGGGTTGTGCCGCAAGCCCCGATGGCGCACCAGTCATCTCGGGCGGGTATTTATGGCACCAGCACACGGACCCGGTAGAACCGCACCGGCAGGTTGGTCGCTCCGCCAACATCGACCATGTTGGTCACAATGCCAGTCCCGGTTCCGCCACTGAGTATGTTCGTTACGTTGGCGCTCGCAAAGTTACTCGAGTAGTTGCCGCCAGCCATACCCGCCGTGACCTCCAGCACATTGGTGCGCGATGCGATGCCGGGTGACCAGGTGCTGTCGCCATTGGCTCCCAGATAAATCACGTTGACGTCCGTGTTGTTTGTGGCAGCGATGCTGATGATGTGCAGATACGCGACCGGGTTGGTGGGATCGAAGCCCGCCAGGAATCTGTTGGTGTTGCTCATGCCGGTGCCGGATGGATCGGCATTTGGTTGCGCCTGTGCGCAGTTGGTGCAGCCGAAATACTGCAGTTGCCACGCCTGCAACGCCGTGATCACCGAGATCAGGTTGTTCGATACCAGCGTACTGGTGCCGAAGGCATTGCTGGCCGTCAGCGCTACCGTGTAAGTGCCAACGGCGTACGTGTGGTTGAAATTGGCGCCACCCGAGTTGGTCACGAGAACGCTATCGCCCAGATTCCAATACAGAGTCAGCGGTTGCGTGCCCGTCGAGGTGTCCGAGAAGGTGACCCCCAAGGGTTCCGTGCCGGCGGTCGGATGGACGGTGAAACCGGCCACGGGTGCAACTGCCCCCGAACCGCTCACGGTGTTCGTGGCGTTCCCGCCATTGGCTGTGGCAAACACCACGTTGTTCGTGGACCCGCCGGCGGTGACCGGCGCAAACTGCATCACTACGTTGGTTGAACCCAGACCCGACACGCTAAAGGTAGCATTCGACACGATCGTGAATGGTCCAACACCCACTACCGCCGCCGTGCCGTTGCTGACCGCCGTGCCGCCCGTGTTGGTCACCACAAAACTGGCCTGCGCCGTTGTGCCCGTGACCAGTGCCCCGAAGTCCAGTATCGCGGGCATGACCGTAATACTGCCCGACGTCAGACCCACACCGTTGACCGTGTTGGTTGAACTGCCGCCGGTGCTGGTAAACACGACGTTGCTGGTCCAGGTCCCTGGTGTCGTCGGAGCAAACTGCACGATAACATTGGTGGATGCGAAACCGGCCAGGCTGAAACTGCCGTTGGTCACTACGGCAAATGGGAAGCCGACGGTGGCGGTGCCGCTGAGCGCCGCGCCGCCGGAGTTGGTCGCGGCGAAACTGGCATAAGCCACGCCCCCGGTTGTGATGGCGCCAAAGTTCCAACTCGACGGGCTGACGCCCAGTTGGGCCGGTGTCACGCCCACACCCGTGAGGGCGTTGGTGGACGCGCCGCCGTTGCTGGCCACGATGAGGTTGGTGCCGAAAGTACCAGCCGCAACGGGCGCAAACGCGACCGTTACATTTTGCGTTTGTCCCGGAGCGACAGAGAATGGACTGCCGGCGGTAACGGAGTACGGCCCGACGGCCACGGTGGCCGAGCCCGTCAACGTCAGGCCACCGGTGTTGATCACGGAGAATAATCGGTTGCTGGCCTGGCCGACCACGACGGTGCCAAAATTCTGACTGGATGGGTTGATCAGCAACTGTGGCGGATTCGCGGCCACGATCAAATTGACTTGCGTGTTCGTGTTGTCCCCCAGCGGGCCGCTGACGATCAGGCGGACTGTATAGTTCCCGGCGACACTGTAGGTATGGGCTACCGTGGTAAGCGTGAGGTTGGAGGTACCCCCGTCGCCGAAACTCCAGAACTGGTTGGTGATTGTGCCAGTCGAATTGTCGGTGAACATGACCGTCAACGGCACCGCGCCATTGGTGGGGCTTGCGCTGAATGACGCCGACGGAAAAGCCGCGCCATTGCCGGTGACGACATTTGTGGAGTTGCCGCCGTTGGACGCGAACGCCACATTCGTGGCAAAGCTCCCTACGCTTAACGGTGTGAAATTGATGACCACGTTTGCCTTGCCCAAGCCGGGTATATTGTACGGGCTGCCAGATGAAATTGTAAACGCACCACCCGCGACCGCTGTTCCGCTCAGGAGCGCGCCGCCCGAATTGGTTACGACGAAGGTGGCTTGCGCGGTCGTGCCCGTGGCGATCGTGCCGAAATTCAAGCTGCCCGGATTGACCATCAAATTGGGGGGCGTCACGCCGGTGCCGGTCACCGGATTCGTTGAGTCACCGCCCGTACTGGTGAAGACGACGTTACTGGTTACCGTACTGGCTGCCGACGGCGAGAAGCTGACGAGCACAAGGCCGGTTGCGCCTCCCGCAACCGTGTAGGAAGCATTGGAGGCGACGGCAAACGGCAGGCCGACTGCCGCGGTTCCCGTCAGCGTCACCTGGCCGGTGTTGATCACCGAGTAGAATTGATTGCTGGTCTGGCCGATGACAACCGAACCATAGTTCAAACTGCCGGGACTAACCGACAGGTACGGTGGGTTCAGTCCGGTACCGGTGACCGGGTTTGTTGAAACACCACCATTGCTGGTGAAGACAACACTGTTGGTGAAGCCGCCCGGGCTCGGAGGCGTGAAGCTGACGACTACATTGCTCGAGCCACCGCCGGCCATGGAGTAGGAACCACCGCTCACGATGGCGAACGGCCCGGCTGTGGCCGCTGTACCGATCAACGTTCCCCCGCCGGTGTTGGTGACGACGAAGCTGGTTTGGGCGGTCGTGCCGGTGGTGAGGGAGCCGAAGTTGAAGCTCGCGGGCGAGACGGCTTGAGTAGGCGTGCCCAACAAACCATACGCCACGAGGGTGGAGTTCGTCGTTACCGCGTACACCTTCCCATTGGCAATGGTTGGGGCGCAGAACTTGGAGGCGTTGACCAGGGTATCCCGCCCCGGGATTTGCTGACTGTTCCAAAGTTCGTTGCCCACGTTGGTTGCGTCATAAGCGTGCAGGCTCGTAGGTGTGCCGGCCTCGGTGCCCCAGAGGATCCCCGATCCCGAGATACTCCCGTTGGCCGAAAGAGAAATCCCACCGACCCTGGTGCCGCTCGTGTTTTGGACCGCGTTCCCGATGGCCACTGGGTTGGTGGCGATGCTCACACCGTTGAACGAGTACGCT
>Ga0207145_1078_pt1 | contig 13510 bp, 9 predicted proteins | sample Alteio_BWMinHeat_35_FD_153578 | JGI IMG/M metagenome (GOLD analysis project Ga0207145, IMG submission 153578) | Enriched cells from forest soil in Barre Woods Harvard Forest LTER site, Petersham, Massachusetts, United States -... | ecosystem: Environmental > Terrestrial > Soil > Temperate forest >...
ATTTGCGTGCCGATGGCGACGATTTGGAAGACGGGAGCAATCAAAAAGCCGAGGAAAAGATTGAAGGCGAACCAGTCGCCGAGGGTCATGCTGCCGCTGAGAATTTTGTGGCCGCCAAGTTCGAGCATAAGGGCGCTGACAACGCCGAGGAGGGTGGCGCCGGAAAGGCTCATGAGGGAGGTGGCGGTGAGCGTTTTCAAAACATTGTCGAGCAAACGCTGAACGCCTGTGGCGAAGATGCCTTCTTCGCGCTCTTCGGCGTGGTAACCCTTTACGACGCGCACGCCGCCGAGGGATTCGGTGAGGCGGCCGGTGACTTCGGCGGTGATTTTAGGGCGCGCGCGGAAAATGGGGCGAATTGTTGAGAAAGCTTTGCTGATGCCGAAGCCAAAGACCAGAAGAATGGAGAACGCAACGCCGGTGAGCAGAACGCTGGCGTGGATTAAGTAGACGAGAGCGAAGACGGCGGTCATGAGGCCGCCGACGAATTCGACGAGGCCGGTGCCGACGAGATTGCGGACGCCTTCGACGTCGCTCATGATGCGGGAGACGAGAGCGCCGGTTTTGTTGGCGTCGTAAAAGGATACGGGCAGGCGGCCAATGTGGGCTTGCACCTGGCGGCGGAGCTCGGTGATCATTTTTTGGGCGGACTTGGAGAGGAGTTGGGTGAGCGTGAAGGAAGTGAGGCCTTGGATGATGGTGGCAGCGAGGACGCCGAGGACGATCGGGGTCAGCAAATAGACCTGATGCTTGATGGCCACGTTGTCTACGAAATATTTTGTGGAGGCGGGAAGAACGAGGCCGCAGACGCGGTTGATGGCCATTAGACCGAAGCCGAGAATGAGCAGACCGCGGCGCGGCTTAATCAGAGCCCAAACGTCGGGCAAGGATTTCCAGGGATTCTTTTTTTTCTCAGACTTCGCGGGTGTGGCGGAATTGGGTTCCGATGGCATAGTTGTGGGCCGGACCGAATGTCTTTCTTGGATGCGCACAGTAGCAGTTAGAGTACATTTCCAGCGAGGTTCGAACAAGGACGGCACATGGCTGATATCCAAAAGGAAGATTCTCGGGGGACATTGATCGTAACGGGCGCGGGGCGGGGCATTGGCGCGGCTGTAGCGAAGATGGCAGGAGCGCGCGGTTTTGCCGTGGCGGTGAACTACACGAAAAATGCGCAAGCGGCGGCGGATGTGGGGCGGCATATCGTTTCGTCGGGTGGGCGCGCGACGGTAATCCAGGCCGATATTTCGCGCGAAGCCGATGTGTTGAGGCTTTTCGAGGCTGCCGAGCAAGAACTGGGGCAGGTCACGGGTTTGGTGAATAACGCCGGGATCACGGGAGGATTTGCGCGCGTGGAAGAGGTTACGAGCGCCACGCTTACGGAGGTTTTCTCGGTGAATGTGATAGGCGCGATTCTTTGCGCGCGCGAGGCAGTGCAGCGGATGTCGGCACGAAACGGCGGACGGGGCGGAGCGATCGTGAATATTTCTTCACGCGCGGCGGAGATTGGAGGGGCGGGAGAGTGGGTGCACTATGCGGCGTCGAAAGGGGCGCTGGATACGTTTACGCTTGGACTCGCTCGGGAAGTTGCCGCGGAGGGGATTCGCGTGAATGCCGTGGCTCCGGGACATGTTCTTACGGAACTTCATGCGGCCAGCGGTGATCCGGAGCGACCGACGCGCCTGGCTCCGACGATTCCGATGGGACGCGCGGGAACTCCGGAAGAAATCGCAGAAGCGGTATTGTGGCTGCTATCGCCGGCGCCCTCGTACACGACGGGAACCATTCTCGCGGTAAGCGGCGGACGATAGCAGAGGAGGATGCTGGTGGGGTTAGCTGCGGCAGCGTTTAATCAGCAGCAGCGCCGCCACGAGGAATTTGCGCCGCGGCGGGACGCTCCAGGTTCAAAACGCTGGCAATAAATTCGCTCACGGTAATGCCAAGATGGCCCCAGAGGCGGCGCTTGAGGCTGGTGTAATCCTGCGTGCCGCTGAAGAGGTCGCCCATGAGTTGGCGGAAGACGGCGCTGCGGTTCATGAGCTGGACCATGTGGGTGGTGACGGCAGTGCCGAGGAAAGAGCCGCGATAGAAGCGGCGCACGATGCGCGCGGCGAATTCGAGTTCGCTGGAGAAGGCGGCTTTGACCCAGGACATATATTTTTCGGGGCAGCCTTCGGCGAGGGACTTGCCGAGCAATTCACCGGAGCGCATGGCGTAGAAGAGGCCTTCGCCGGTGAGAGGATCGACCCAAGCGGCGGCATCGCCGACGAGCGCCCAATTCTTGCCAAGGACGGTACGATCGGAAAGCGTGCGCTCTTGCGGAGACGGAAGGACGTGGCTGTAAAATTTTGCGTTCTCTGTCGAAATGCCATGCTTTTCGACAAACGTTCCCAAGTGCGTTTTTAGCTCGGCGCTGGTGTGTATTGCCATGCTGCCGCAGATGCCGACCGAGAGATGGTCGCAACGTGGGAAAGACCAGATATAACCTTCGAAGTGCGGGAGAAATTTTACAGTGATGGACTCGGCGGTCTGCGGAACGAAGTAGCCCTGCGTCATTTCGAGTTCGTCGCGCTGGAGGGGACGCGTCTCGGGGGCAATTTGGTTGCGAGCGCCGGCGGCAAGGACAAGAAAATCAGCGCTGCGCCATTCGCCATCGATGGAGTAGCGGGGCTTGGCCGTGCTGGTATCGACGCCGAGGACGTGCGCTTGCTGAACGTCGCAACCAGCAGCTTTGGCGCGGTCGAGCAACATGCCGTTGAGCACGCGGCGCGAATAAATGACGATGGGGTGAGTCATTTCGAGATTGGCGCGCTGCTCGTTGCTGGCGATCAATTCGACGGAGCGGACAAGTTTTTTTGGATAGGGATTGTCGAGAAGGAAAGGGAAACACTCGACGGCTTTGTGAGTGAGGCCACCGCCGCAGGGTTTTTCCCATGCGAGGTGTTCATCAAAGATTTGGACTTTGTGTCCCGCGCGCGCGAGCTGCTCACCGCACATCGCGCCGGAAGGTCCGCCGCCGACGATCGCTATCTCTGCCATGTTCCTATCCTGCTGATGGCCTTGAAATCCGTCCCTGGACGCGGAAACTTACAGGCGGCGGCTGGGTTTGGCAATCAATTATATTAGGTAACGGGCCCCATCAAGTGGTGGGGAAGACCACCAGGCAAAACCCGGCGAGGAGTATAGCACCGAAAAGGGCCGCCGCTGCTGGGGAAGCGGTAACTTCGCGGACAACTTTCATGCCCCAAGCCTGGAGGAGACAGCAGAGGGCAAAGTAGGGGGAGAGGAGGACAAGGAGAACTTCGCCGCTGTGGAGAGCGAAGATGGCGATCACGATGGCGGCCCATCCGACGAATCTCAGGGAGAGCGCCGCAAGCAATCGGCGCCAGGCATTGCCTGGAGACGCCGGACCGAGGGCCAACTCTTCGGCGGCGTGATAGGGAAGTACGGCGAGGAAGAGCGGCGCAAAGCGGGCCCAGCGCGCGGCAGTCAGCCAGGCTTCGCTGAACGTCAAATCAATCCAGGCGGTGACGAGGAAGAACAGCAGAAAAGCGGCGAAGGTTGCGACAAGAAGCGTGACGTAGATTGGCCGGCTTGACGGGGCACCTTTTGCGCGCGTGGCAAAGAGATGGCGCAGGGCGTTCCAATGGAAGAGCAGAAGAGTGACGCCGAGAATCAGAAGAAAACTTGCGAGATAGTCGCCTTGGAAGAGGTGCAGCGCTCGGAGCGGGTTCCAAAGGCAGAGAATCGCGACGGCGGCGAGAGCAACGATTGCCTGATCGAAAAAGGCGCGGCTTTTTGCAGGAGTGGAAGCGACCTCTATTGGGGGCTCCGATGATTTTTTACTTTGGAGGGTTTCGCGGAGAAATGGGCCTGCCAACAGAACTATGCCGATGAATCCGGCTAAGAAGCCGAGAAGTCCTCGACGCGTGGGTAAGGCTGGTTTCGAATCCAAATGTAACACTGCGGCTGCCCAATTCTGGGCGCTCGACATCGCGGTTGCGTCGAACAAAATGCTTACATGCGAGGAGCGGGGAATCACGACGTACTGACTTGTGCCGTCGCCGGGAGATGGCACCAAATCTCTGGCTCCGTCGCGCATGAGTCCGGAATCCCAAGCGGCACTCATGACCAGCGAATGAGGTGGGGGAACGCCGAATTCATGAAAGGGCATCATCTCCGGCGAAATGCCCGGGACCGGGCGCATGGGTGCTGGGGAAATGGCAATCACACCGGCCACGGGAATATGCGAGGCGACGCGCAGGGCATCCGCGCCGCCAAGCGAGTGCCCCACCAGGATAGTGCGTTCGGGATCGAGCAGGCCGCGCGCGATCAGTTCGCGCAAAAGATTTGCGCTGCACTCCTCGGAGCGATCGTAGGAAAAAGGGCCGGTGCTGCGCCCGTGCCCCGGCAAGTCCGGGACAAAAACACGCAAGCCTTGCGCGGCGAAACCGGCCGTCAGGTAGGACATGATGCGCTTGTTGGCGGCAAGCCCGTGAAGAAGGACAACGTAGCCCTTTGGAGTGCTGCCTTCCGGCTGGCCTACAGGCTCAACGATGTCAGTCACCAAGAGGCAGCCGCCCGCGCCAATGCGAAACGTATGGGCTTGGTAGGGAACAGAGAGAGCGAGCAAAAGACCGATGCCGCACAGTCCCGCGCCTACAATGGCGCGCAGCGTCTTGCTGGCCTTCATCGGATTAGCCCCGCGCGCAAGCGTTGCGCCTGCTCTGCGTGATAAACTAGCTTTTCTTTAAATGCCAGGGCTGTGACTGCGTGGGCCTTCATGGAGTTCCTTTGCATCCAGAGATACTGACGCTTGAGGAAGCGATTTTGCGGTTTGGCCGCGAGAAACGCAACGGGCGGCGCATTGTGTTTACGAATGGCTGCTTTGATTTGCTGCATCCAGGGCATATTGGCAGCCTGGAACAGGCTCGCGCTCTTGGCGATGCGCTGATTGTTGGACTGAACAGCGATGCCAGCGTGCGGCAATTGAAAGGTGCGGGGCGTCCGGTGTTGCCGGAGCGCGAGCGCGCGGAAATTCTTGCAGCGCTTGAATGCGTGGATGCGGTGGTGATTTTCAATGAGCCCACGCCGCGCGAAGTGATTGCTCGGTTGCTGCCCGATGTGCTGGTCAAGGGCGGCGACTGGCCTGGCGATCAAATTGTCGGACGCGAAGAAGTGGAAGCCGCCGGCGGGCGCGTCGTCTCGATCCCGGTTGTCCCGGGTTATTCCACAACGGCGATTCTGCGAAAGATTCGCGAAGGCGCTCCCACCTCTCGCGTGGAAGCCTGACGACCACGCATGATTCTTCCTGCCGTTCGCGAACGATTGGATGCGGTGCTGCGCCACCCTTCGGTGGAGGGCGCGCTCGGCGCATTGCGCGATGGGGCGCAGCATATTTCGCTTTCCGGATTGCATGACGTCGCCAAAGCTCTCGTCGCCGCCTATCTCACGCATGAGCTGAGGCGTCCCGCATTTTTTATTACGGATTCGAACCGGCGCGCCGAAGCTCTCGCGGAGACTGTGCGTTTTTTCTCGAGCGTGTTTCCTGGATTCAGCGGAGGCGTCGCCACGCTTCCGGCCTTCGACACGCTGCCGTGGGAATCGCAGAGTCCGCACGCGGACATTCTAGAGCGGCGCGCGGCAACACTTTTTCGTTTGACCGATGGGCAAGTCTCGCTAGTGATCGCGCCGGTGCAGGCTGCGTTGTGGCGTTTTCAGGATGCCACGATTTATTTGTCGCTCGCGCGCACGCTTACGAAAGACGCGGAGGTGCCGCTCGAAGAACTGATCGCGCATCTTGGGGGCGTTGGCTATACGCGCACGGAAATGGTCGAGCTGCCTGGCCAATTCGCGATGCGCGGCGGAATCGTGGATGTGTTTTCGGCAGAGGCTCCGCGGCCTGTGCGGATCGAGCTGTTGGGGGATACGGTGGAATCGGTGCGGGAATTTGACCCGCGCACGCAGCGATCCATCGCGCCTGTTCAGCGCACGACTCTCTTGCCCCTTACGGAATGGAACGTTGCGGCGCTTGTCGGGGCAACCCATTCAAGCTCTCAAACCGCGGAGGCGTCGTGGGAAGGAACTTCATTTTTTGGACCTTCCGAGCACAGCGGCCAAAGTTCGCTGTTCGAACTGGCGGAAAGCTCGCTGAAACCCGTCGTGTTTCTGGACGAGCCGCAAAACCTGCGCGATGCTGCCGAGAAGCACCTCGCGCAAGCGACCGCGATCTATGAGAGGCATGGAAGCGCGACGGCGCCCTCCGCCGAGCACTTCTTTTTGAGCGAGGAAGAGTTCGCGGCCGCGTTGGCGAAGACTTCGCAAACGCATCTCGAACAGCTCGCCGTCAACATCGGCTCGGCGCCGCAATTCGAACTCTCTTCGCGACCAAGCCCGCGGTTTCACGGCGATGTGGTCGCCTGCATGGGCGACGTGAAATCGCAGCTCGCATCGGGTGGAAAAGTATTCCTTACCGCTGCCAGCACCGGCGAGCTAGAGCGGCTTGCCGATATTTCGCGGGAATACGACGTACCCTACGTCCTCGGCGAATCGGAAAACGCCGCAGCTGGTTTCACGGCGGAGGGCGCACTGGAAACCGCGGGGCTGCTGCTGATTCGCGCGCCGTTCGCGGAAGGCGTCACTTTTCCCGAGGCCAAACTCACGATTTTCGGACATGCCGACCTGTTCGATGTGACGCCCACCGTTGAGAGGCCCAGCCACAAAATCCGAACCTCCGGATTTTTTACCGACTTCGCCGAACTGAAGCCCGGCGACTTTATCGTGCATGTGGATCACGGCATCGGTCAGTTTGAAGGGCTGCGCCAGATTGAATCGGACGGACACCGCGGCGAGTTCATGTTGCTTCGCTATGCCGATGATGCGCGCCTTTACGTTCCGCTCGAACGCATGGACCTGGTGCAGAGCTACCGCGTCGTCGAAGGCTCGCATCCCACGCTGGACAAGCTCGGCGGCACGGGCTGGAACACGCGCAAGACGCGCGTTCGCAAATCGCTGGAAGACATGGCGGATCAGCTTCTGGCGTTATACGCCGCGCGCAAAACCGCGCAAGGATTTGCATTTTCCGCGGACGGCAATTTCCAGCGCGAATTCGAAGACGCGTTCGAGTTCGAGGAAACCGCCGACCAAAATACCGCCATCGCGGACATCAAGCGCGACATGGAACGGCCCACGCCGATGGATCGGCTTCTTTGCGGCGACGTTGGCTACGGCAAAACCGAAGTGGCCATGCGCGCTGCGTTCAAATCCGTCTCCGATAGCAAGCAAGTCGCCGTGCTTGCGCCCACGACGGTTCTCGCCTTCCAGCATTTCGAAACATTTAAAAAGCGCTTCGCGGCGTTTCCCGTGCGCATCGAAATGCTCAGCCGCTTCCGCAGCCCCGCCGAGCAAAAGAAAATTCTCGCCGAACTCGAAGCCGGTAGGGTCGACATTGTGATTGGCACGCACCGGCTCATTTCAAAAGACGTGAAGTTTCAAGACCTGGGTTTGCTTGTTGTGGACGAGGAGCAGCGCTTCGGTGTGGCGCACAAGGAACGCCTCAAAGAGATGCGCCAAAACGTGGATGCGCTTGCGCTCTCTGCCACGCCCATTCCGCGTACTCTGCACATGTCCCTCGTAGGTTTGCGCGATATGTCCGTCATCGAGACCGCGCCCCGCGACCGTCTTGCGATTCAAACCGTAGTCGCTCCGTTCCAGGAAGATTTGGTACGCCGCGCTATCGAAAACGAAATAGCTCGCGAAGGCCAGGTCTATTTCATTCACAACCGTGTCGAGTCCATCTATTCGCTCGCAACTCTTGTGCAGAAGCTCGTGCCAAAAGCCCGCGTCGTGGTGGGCCACGGCCAGATGAGCGAGAAAGAGCTTGAAAGCGTAATGCTGAAATTCATTCGCGACGAAGCGGACGTGATGGTCGCCACCACCATCGTCGAAAACGGCCTCGACATTGCGAAAGCCAACACGATTCTGATCAATCGCGCTGACCGCCTTGGCCTCGCAGAACTCTATCAACTGCGCGGCCGCGTTGGCCGCTCGCATCAACGCGCTTATGCGTATCTTCTCGTTCCGCCGGACACAACTCTCTCGGACATCGCCCGCAAACGTCTTTCCGCCATGAAAGAGTTCAGCGAACTCGGCGCGGGCTTCCGGATCGCGGCACTCGACCTGGAACTGCGCGGAGCAGGCAACATGCTGGGGCGGCAGCAGCACGGCCACATCGAAGCCATCGGTTTCGATATGTACTGCCAGATGCTCGAGCGCGCCGTTTCCAAGCTGAAGGGCGAGGAATCCACGCCCGAGCTGCGCACGACGCTGAGCCTGGGCCTCGACGTGCGCATCCCGGAAAACTACATCCCCAGCGAAAATCTGCGTCTGCGCACCTACAAACGCATCTCCTCGATCGCAACTGAGGAGGAGAAGCAAGACGTTCGCCGCGAACTGGCCGACCGCTTCGGCGCGCCTCCAGCAACCGTAGAAAACCTTTTGGAGTACGCCGTCCTCAAATCCATGTGTGAACGGCTGCGGATCTCGGCGGTCGAACGTCAGGGAAATCGCGTCGCCATACGTTTTTACGCGGAAACGACGTTGGATCCCGCGACGCTGGTAAAGGTAGTGCGTTCACGAAAGGGCATTAAGCTGGACCCCAGCGGTGTTCTTTGGCTGGAAACTACGCGGGGGGAATCGGTCCCTGGCGCTCTCAGAAACGTATTGCTCGGGCTTCAAGGCCAGAGCTAAACTCTATAGGTGAGGAACTACATGCGTAATCTAGGACTCATCGCGGCGTTGTTTATTGCGTTGCCGCTCGCGGCACAGGCTCCCACTCCGCCGCCTCAAAGCCAGAAACCGGCCAAACCCACGCTCGAAAAGCCCGACGAGGCCCCGGCGGACACTCCGGCGCCCGCTGCCGCCGCGCCCAAGAAGCCGGCTCCGGTCAAGAAGCCTGCCATCTCCGAAACAGAAGGCAAAGTCGTCGAAGAGATCGTTGCGCGTGTAAACAACGAGGTCATTACCCGCTCCGAATTCGAACACGCCAAAGCGAGCGCCGAGGACGACGCGAAGCAGGACTGTCAAAACCGCTGCACACCTGAACAGTTGAAAACGCTTATCGACGATACTCAGAAAAACGCTCTTCGTAATCTGATCGACCAATCCCTGCTCGTGCAGCGCGCCAAGGATATGGGAATTAGCGTCGAGCCTGAAGTCATAAAGCAGCTCGACCAGATTCGAATCGAAAATAAACTCGCCAGCATGGAAGCCCTCGAGGAAGCTGTCACCAAATCGGGTGTCAACTGGGAAGACTTCAAGAACAATATCCGCAGCGGTTTGCTGACCAAAAAAGTTATCGGCAGCGAAGTTGGCTCGCACATCAGCGTTCCCAAGGAAGACATTCAAAAATATTACGAAGAGCACAAGCAGGACTTCATTCGCCCTGAGCAGGTGGCCCTTCGCTCCATCGAGGTAAATACTGCCGGCAAAGACCCCACGGAAATTGCCGATCTGAGGAAGAAAGCCGACACGGCCCGAAAGCGGATTCAGGACGGCGAAGACTTCGGCGAAATCGCCAAGCGGTATTCCGACGGCTCGACCGCCAAACAAGGCGGCTATTTGGGCGAGTACAAGCGAGGCGAACTCTCCAAGGAACTCGAAGACAACGTCTTCAAGCTGAAGAGGAACGATCTCACGGATGTGATGGAAACAAAGCAGGGCTTTCTGATCATCCAGGTCATGGAGCATTACGAAGAAGGCCAGCAACCGCTTGCCAAAGTGGAAAACGAGATCAACGAGAAACTTTACAGCCAGCGCATGGAGCCTGCCCTGCGTGAATACCTGAAGACGCTGCGCGAGGAAAGCTATGTCGTCATCAAGCCCGGCTACCAGGATGCCGCCGGCGGCAGCAACTCAGAGATTCAGGAAGTCAGCGCAACTCCCGAAGTCACCAAAACCAAAAAGGGCCACAAGAAGTACTTACTCTTCGGCAAGCGTGCCGGAGATTCAGGCGACTGATGAAGACGCCGTTCGTCTCAGACCTCAACGCCGAACAAACGATCACGACGTTTTTTCTCGTACACGAAAAAGAGATCCGCAACACGCGCGCGGGAAAAACTTTTCTACGTCTGGCGCTCGGCGATCGCAGCGGCACTATCGAAGCGGTCATGTGGGATCAATTCGAGGCTCCCGCGAAGGACATCAGCCGGGACGATATCGTCAAAGTCAACGCGCGTGTAGAAATCTACAAAAACAAGCCGCAGCTCACTTTGCAGCAACTCCGCCTCGCCAAGTCCGAGGAGGTTGATCTTGCTGACTTTTTGCCGCACACGAAGGAAGACGTCGGAAAGCTTTGGGCGCAACTGCTCGAATACGCGAATTCCATCATTAATCCCTGGCTGAAAAAACTTGTGAGCGGAATCCTAGCGGACCCTGCCATTGCTACCCGTTACAAGCGTGCCCCGGCGGCGAAAGTGATGCATCACGCGTACCTCGGCGGACTCCTCGAACACGTCGTCGGCCTCTGCGGCCTCGCCAAACTAATCGCCGCGCACTATCCCGAACTGAACGCCGACCTGTTAATGACCGTCGCGATCCTCCACGACGTCGGAAAACTCGATGAACTTTGCTACGACCGCGCCATCAGCTACACCACGGAGGGCCAGTTGCTCGGCCACATCGTCATGGAAATCGAAACGGTCGCCAAAGCTATGGACGCTATCGAAGGTTTCCCCGTAAATCTGAAAACGGTCGTTCAACATCTTTTGATCAGTCATCATGGCCAATACGAATTCGGTTCGCCGAAGCTGCCGATGATTCGAGAAGCCCTCGTCTTCCACTACCTCGACGATATGGATTCAAAAATGGCTGCAGTGCGAGCTGCGTTGGCGATCGAGTCGGGCGAAGAAGAGTGGTCGGCCTATAGCGCGGCACTTGGGCGGAAATTTCTTAAGCTCGATGCCTTCCTTAAGGGTCCGGCGGTCACCACAAAATAAAAGTGTATAGGGAATTTGCTCTTCTACCACGCACCTGCTGTGTTCGAACGCACGAAGTACTCCGTTCTAGCGTGACTTTTTGCTCTCGCTCTGCGCCACTCGAGTTTTCACAATTTTCTTAATAAGCGCGATGGGCAATGGCTTGTCGAGAGGGAACTGGACAGTTCCCTTGGAAGTGGTGAAATTCTTAAGCTTGTTCTTAAACTCATCCATCACCGCTGCGGTCGGAAACAAACTGCAATGGTTCGCAAACGCGGCGTACCAGACCAACACTCCGTTATGCCTGATCGCCGGAATCTGATAGCTGATCGTCTCGGTAGCCTTCGCCGGCACAACGGACCGAATCGTCGCGCGAAGCTTGTCGAAGCTGCTTCGCGCAGGTTCCGGAATAGCAGCGAGGTATTCCTCAACTGTCTTCGTGCCGCCTTTGCTTTTCGTGGTAGACCCGCGCTTGCCCGCTTTAGTTTTTTTCATGAGCGTCAACTTTCCGGCAAAGAGGGAACCGACACTGCTACCTGGGCAACACGAATTAATCCCTAAGCCGCCGCCAGGCTTCTAGCAATCCTTGTTTAGATCTCGTTTTTGCGGAAGCGGCCAATCAAGTGATCGCAAGCTCTAACCGTGACCGCCATCATGCTGAGAGTCGGATTCTGGCACGCGGATGACACGAAGCTCGCCCCGTCCATCACGAACAGATTATTCACGTCATGTGTCTGGTTAAAAGGGTTGAGCACGGACTTCTTTGGATCGTTTCCCATGCGCGCGGTGCCCAGTTCGTGGATGGCCATGCCGGGCATCTCGACGTTTGCTTGTACGCGAATATCTTTCGCGCCCGCGGCTTCCAGCATTTCCGCCGCCGAAGCTCCCGCATCCTGCATGAGCGCGGCTTCGTTGTCGCCGTGCGTCATGTTGATGTGCAATGCGGGAATGCCCCACGCATCTTTCAAGTTGCGGTCGATCTCGATGTAATTATCCCAACGCGCAAGCGATTCGCCGAAAGCTCCCAGCCCAATCTCATACCAGCCTTCTTTAACGGCCTTCTTGAGCGAGCTTCCATAGCCTTCGGCGCTGAAGTTGAATTCAGGCCCCGCGCCGCCTTGATAGCCATAGCCGCGGATGAACTTGGACTGTTTTTTGCTTGAAGGCGTGTTTCGAAAGCGCGGCACATAAATCCCGTTAGGCCGAGCGGGTTCATTCGCATTGGGAAGGGGATTGAAGTTTGGCAGACGGCCCGAGGCTCCGCCTCCAACGACGTGGTCCATCAAATAATGTCCCAGCGCGCCGCTCGAGTTCGCCAGCCCATTGGGGTACTCACGCGTCGAAGAGTTCAGCAAAATCCGCGTCGATTCCAACGCCTGCGCGCAGAGGATCACGGTTTTTCCGCGTACCTCCTTCACCTGCCGCGTTAGGCGATCCACGTACGTCACGCCGCGCGCCTTATTCGGCTCCGTGTCCATGTCCACATGGCTTACCACCGCGTTTGTAAACAAGGTGCAGTTGCCGGACGCCAGCGCGTCCTTCACGGTCGTAAACGGGCTACTGAAATAAGAAAACGTGCTGCAGCCGCGTTCGCACGGCCCGCAATAGTGGCACTGCAGCCGCCCATTATGATTTTGCGTCAGAATAGCTGTGCGCCCAATCGTCACCGTGTGGCCGAATTTCGCTTTGACGCGGTCCCGAAGCTGAATTTCTCCACAGGTCATTTTCATCGGCGGCAGAAATTGCCCGTCGGGCAACATTTCATTGCCTTCCGCGGCGCCGCTGATGCCGACGTATTTTTCCACGATGTCGTAATATGGCGCGAGCTCCGCGTACGAAATTGGCCAGTCATCGCCATAGCCGTCGCGGCTCGCCGCCTTAAAATCGTTGTCGCTCATGCGGTAACTCTGCCGTCCCCAAACCAGTGATCGACCGCCCAGCACGCGCAGCCGCTGCCACGTAAACGGCTTGCCCGCAGGGGTGCTATACGGATTCTCCAGATCGTTCACAAACCACTCGTAGTTGTATTCCATGCACGCGTAACACTGCTTTTGCACCGGCCGCGTCCGCACCACCTCCGGCGAATGATCGCGATATTTCAATTTGTAGGCGGGCATGTGCTCGGTAAATTCTTTAGGGCTCACCGCGCGCCCCGCCTCGAGCAACGCCACTTTCAGCCCGGCCTCAGCGCACTGCTTCGCCGCCCACCCGCCGGTGGCTCCCGATCCCACTACCACCACGTCGTAGGTTGTCTTCAAAGGGTCCTGCGCCATGCCTGTCATCCCGGTAATGTAAGTCACGCTCACTTGTGCTCCCCTTCTGGATGTTCGCAACCTTGAAAAGGTCCGTGCGCAAACGCCCCGTCCCAGCCCAATTCTTTTTCGCCAATCTGCGAACTGTAGTACGCCGTCATAATGCGCCCCTTCAGCGCTTCAAAATGCCCGTGTCCGGGATCGGGTACGCGATCCGCTTCGCCAGTCCAGTTGCTGGCATTGCGGGGATAAGCAAGCGCGTGCAGCAACAGATCCTGCTCGTCG
>Ga0207145_1079_pt1 | contig 13424 bp, 15 predicted proteins | sample Alteio_BWMinHeat_35_FD_153578 | JGI IMG/M metagenome (GOLD analysis project Ga0207145, IMG submission 153578) | Enriched cells from forest soil in Barre Woods Harvard Forest LTER site, Petersham, Massachusetts, United States -... | ecosystem: Environmental > Terrestrial > Soil > Temperate forest >...
TCATGCAGTCCAATTCCCTACGCTTCCTGCACCAGCAGCCCCAGCACCTGTTGTTTCGTCACTCCCTGAATTTCGATGCGTTTTGTGGGGCTGCGCTCGCCGCCAAGAATTCTAACAGCCGACTTGGGCCTTTTCAAAAGATGCGCCAAAAATTCCACCAGTGCCTCGTTCGCCCGGTTTTCGAGCGCCGGCGCTTGCAACCGTATTTTCAAGGCTCCTTCCATCACGCCGGCGATTTCGTCTTTGCTGGCCCTCGGCTGCACGCGCACGGCAAAAGACACAGTGCCGGCGGCTACGTTTTCCGAAATTTCAGGATGCACTACCCGCTCACCAGGCCCGTTCATACTGCGCGGGCGCTTTGATCTTCACATCCAGCACTTTCGCCGCGCGCCGCGGCCAATACGGATCACGCAACAATTCCCTCGCAAGAAAAATCAGGTCCGCCTGCTCGGTCGATAGAATCGTCTCCGCTTGCACCGGCTCCATGATCATCCCCACGGCACCCGTCGCCATCCCCGCCTCTTTGCGGATCGCTTCGGCAAATCCAGTCTGATATCCCGGACCGAACGGAATTTTCACTCCGGGCACCGCGCCACCGCTCGACACATCCATCAGATCCACACCAAGCGCCTTCAACTGCCGCGCCAGTTCGATCGTCTGCGCCAGATCCCATCCGCCTTCTTTCCAATCTGTCGCCGACACGCGCACAAACAACGGCAATCTCGACGGCCAAACTTCGCGAACCGCGCGCACGACTTTCAGCGTCATTCGAATTCGATTGTCAAAGCTCCCACCGTATTCGTCCGTTCGCGTATTGGAAAGTGGCGACAAAAACTGATGTAGCAGATATCCGTGCGCCGCATGAATCTCGATCACTTCAAAGCCTGCCGCTTGTGCACGCTCCGCGGAATTGGTGCACAAGATTGAGACGGAGTCGTTGTCAGCGTTGCCAGGCGACACGTTGTTTTACGCGGGGCAGGACGAACTGCGCAAGAATCTCGGGAAACTTTTGGGACGTGGAAAAAAGATTGCGATGCAGTACTCGCCGAAAAACGAGATTCCGTATGTGGCGATGGTTGATGCGGGGACGGTGGAGTTGGTGCGGAGCGTAGGCGCAAAGGTCGTGAGCTCAGCGGACCTGGTGCAGAAATATGAAGCGTGTTGGAGCGAGGCACAGTTGCAATCGCACCTGGCAGCGGGAGCGGTGATCGACCGCGTGGTGCGCGAAGCGTTTCAGCTCGCGGCCAAAAATGTGCGCGATAAGAAAAACTTCACGGAATATGATTTGAAGCTGTGGATTTTGAAGGAATTTGATGCTGCGGGCATTGTTGTGGAACAGGGACCGGACATCGCGGTCGGGCCGCACGCGAGCGACCCGCACTACGGGCCGACGCCGGAGAGCGCATCGCCGATTCGCGAGGGGGATTTGCTGCTGCTGGATGTTTGGGGAAAAACGAAAGCGGCGGGGAGCGTCTACTACGACATTACGTGGGTCGGATATTTAGGCGCGAAAGTACCGGAGAAAATGACGAAAGTTTTTGGAATCGTGCGCGAGGCGCGGGACAAAGCGGTCGATCTGATTCGAACGAGCATGGCTGCGGGGAAGCCCCTGCAAGGGTGGCAGGTGGACAATGCGGCGCGCAAGGTGATCGAAAAGGCCGGTTACGGCAAATATTTCTTTCACCGTACGGGCCACAATATTGGGCAGTCGGTGCATGGAAACGGCGTCAATATGGATGGGCTGGAGACGCACGACGTGCGCCATCTGATTCCGAAGACGTGCAATTCCATTGAACCGGGAATTTACCTGCCGGAATTCGGCATTCGAAGCGAAGTCAATGTTTATGTCGGCGAAAAAGAAGCGCGCGTAACGGGAGCAGTGCAGAAAGAGATTTTGGCGTTGTTGGCTTAGAGAAAGCCGGTCTCGCCAAACGAACACTGTGAGAAAATGCCTGACGAAATGACGATAGAAAACGCAGTGACTGCTTCGCATACCTCCAGCGAACCGGCACAGAGCCAACCGGCTCCGAGCGGTCCTCCGCAGGTGACGGAAGCAGTGGCGTTTGCCATCGGCGCGGCGGGGTGGATCGTTCCTGGTCTGGGCCACGCGTTGCAGAAGATGTGGGGGCGCGCGCTAGGCTGTTTTCTGACGGTAGGGGCGCTGGTGTTTCTCGGCGTGGGGATGCGCGGCAACTTGTTCAATTCCGATGGCGGCGACGCGTTTGCCATGCTGGGGTATGTAGCAGATCTGGGAACCGGGTCGTTTTATTTCGTGGCGCGAGCACTGCAAACCGGAGGCTCGGACGTCGCGCATGCCGAAGGTGACTATGGGACGAGATTTCTGGCGGCGGCAGGAGTGCTGAATCTGCTGGCGGCGTTGCATGCGTATGAAGCTGCACGGGGTCGGAAAGCGTGACGAGCGCGGCGGATTTTCACCTCAGCCATTTTCAGGCGATGGTGCTTTTTGCATTGTTGATTTCCATTGCGTTCGGATTTTTGAGCCGCCGACGAACAAACGAGCGAGTCAAGTACATCCTGTGGTCACTGATTCTCTTTTTGTTGATTGGTGTCGGGATTGGCTGGGCGATGTACCCCTTCTCGCGATAACCCGTCATAACCCGCAGAGTGGCGAGCGCGGCACCTGCTAATAGAACGCCGTTTTGCGCGTTCAATTGACAGAAATTTTGCGCGGATGCTATTGTCAAAGAACGGGCCGAGGTAGCTCAGTGGTAGAGCAGTCGATTCGTAATCTGACCTTGACACAACGCAAGAAAACGCAATCCAAGTACTCCCAACAGAATCAACAATATAAGAAAACGGTCCTTGTGGCTCCGTTGTCCTGAGTAGGGGGATTTTTGGGTGAATTGATGGCAGTTTGATGGCAGTTTGAGGCTCTGAGTTTCTCCACAGGCAATCCTCCATACCTTGGTCGGGACCGCGACAAATATCATCCACTTTTGAATCGGCACCGCGAACCCTCCAAATGCTTCAATCGGGGAGTTCCGCCGCGGCGTAGTCAACGGCTTCGCCGAAGCGCAGTTTCAATTCTTTCAACCAGCCCCTCGGGTTAAGACCATGAATGAGTCGGCCCAAAAAACCTAGCCTTTCGGCCACGTTGCTCCGGTTGTGGCGAATGTCGTCCTTCGTAACACTTCCGTATAAGGCAAGAAAGCCCGTCATGTTAATGGGCTTCGAGAACAAGTAAGTCGCGTGGCCCAACCGAGGCGTTTCTATGATCACCGCCCTCTCAAGATCGAAGATGTATTCCGACTGAAACAGGTAGAGGCGACCAGCGCGCTTCGAGAGCTGCTTGTAATAGAATGCGTCGTAGTCCGGCTTCCATGTAATTAGCGATGTATCGAAATCAGCCGGGATGCCCATCTCAGCGCAGAGCTTTTGCAGATCGGTTCGCTCGACAGGCGCCGATTCGATGCGCGCGCGAATCAGATCAAGGGCTTCGGAAAATTCGCCGAAGCGGTGGTGCGTCTTACGAGCATCGGCGATCTGTTCAACAATGTTTGAGGGCAGTGCGACTTCGATGCGGCTCGGAAGTGCGGTCTCCCACTGCACCAGATGCCATGCCCCGGCGCGCTGTTGATATTTGGCGCTCTGAACGAAGGTCGCTTTGATGCCGATCTTAGCGCCCAGCAGATGCTTCCACTGATTCCAACTCGAATCCCACAGCAACGGTAACGATGTTTGGTCGAAGGGTACTTCAAGTCTTCGGCGAGAATCTCGGTAGATTGCGCGGTCATTGTAAAAAGCAACCTTTCGCAATGGTGCTCGGAAGTGTTTGAACTGCTGCTCAGGGAGAAACGAAAGGATGCGCGAGGCGTAAAATGTCGATCCGTCGCGTGAAATATCGCCTGCAACAAGCAGGGAGCCACAGCCGCCGTACGGGAAAAGTGCGGGTGATGTTGGATCATTGAGGAGAGCGTCGTAGCAAGCGCGCAGCTCTGGACGAGCGAGGATGTTGAAGGCGCGCTCTAACGCACGAAGGTCGCCAGTTGGCGCGTGGGTTGTGCGGAGTTCGAGTGTGCGAAGTTTGAAGGCGAGCCGCAACTCCGCGGGCGACACCTTCGGATTGACTCGCAGGAGTTCGTAGAATGACGACTGCCGGTCCCACCCGCGGCGGCGATTGCCAACATAAAAGTAATCCCTCAGTGCCTCACAACGAAGGCTGATAGCGGAAATACCCAACTGAGAGTCAGGAACTTCGGCGGAAACGAAGAGGTTATTGCGCTTATCTTTTCGGGGCTGCGTCGCGTAACCGATCTCAGCCTGAAAAACGTCCCACCTTCTCTCGTCAGGATGGGTTTTGCGAATGTAGATTTGTGTGCCCGCTGCTGCTGCTTCATGCCCCAAAGGGAAAAGCAATTCGTCACCGGCGCGAATGAAAGACGCCAGGAAATTCGAGACCAAAATGGAAGTGCCATCAGCAAGAACGCACTCTGTCTTCGTGCCTTTCGGATTTGTCTTGGAGACCATCCTTTGGCACACGTCTGATAGTGCATCTGGTTTGACTGAAACGGCGGCGCTCATTTCGTTGCGGACTCTAGCACCCGTCGAGCGCCAAGCCAAATAAGTAAGCGGTTCTCATTCAAGCCCCTCGGTTACAACAACTTAACGGGATGGCTAGGAACGGCGTGTGATACCGGGCGAGCCAGGTACCCAGGCAACTCCCCAAAAGCAGAAAAGGCGGTGCACATGGCAGACGGGAGCCGATTACCCGAAGGCTTTTTGTGTGCTGATGAAGCGCACCCACCTAAACCGCGACCCGGATCGCAAGCGCTCAGTCTGGAACTCCGCGAGTTAAGAAGCCAATTGGAGTCCACGGCTAGCCCGGGAGGTCTCATTGGTGTCTCCCCGCGGATGCGAACAATCCACAATCTGATAGACAAGGCAAGGGACCATACTTTTCCTGTACTCATTTTCGGCGAGACAGGCACGGGGAAAGAACTCGTCGCCCGATGTATTCACAGTTCGGGTTCACGGAAGTACGGTGCCTTTGTTGCCGTAGATTGCTCATGTCTCACGCCCACTCTGATTGAATCTGAATTGTTCGGGCATACACGCGGTGCGTTCACGGGAGCTGACTCAACCAAGAAGGGGCTGGTTGAAGCCGCAGATGCTGGAACGCTTTTCTTGGATGAACTTGGAGAACTGCCGAAAGAGTTGCAGGCAAAACTTCTTCGCGTAATTCAGGAGCGTGAAGTCCGTCTGGTAGGTGCCACTGATGCCAAGGCAATCAACACCAGATTCATCGCGGCTACTCAGCGTGATTTGAAACACGATGTCGAGGTAGGGGCATTTAGAGAAGACCTCTATTACCGCCTTAATGTGTTTCCAATAAAGATGCCCCCACTGCGCGACCGAAAAGCGGATATACCGCTTCTCGTGACGGCCTTCCTGACAAAACATGCGGATTCAATGCGCCCCATTGAAACGATATGCCAGGACTTCTGGCGAGCGGTTATGTCACGGGATTGGCCGGGAAACGTGCGTGAATTGGAAAACTTCGTGGCGCGCTGTGTCGCACTAGGGTTCGGGCCGACGCTTCGGGACGAAGATGGTTGTCTAATTCCCGAAGAGATCGGAAACAATACTCTCGCAGAGACGGACACACACCGGTTGGATTCGATAGAACGGCACGCCATTGTGAAGGCGCTGAAAGAAACCAAGGGAGACAAGATCGCTGCTGCCCGCATCTTGGGGATTGGCAAGACCACGATCTACCGCAAGCTTAGACAATACAGTCAGAACCTTATTTAGCCCACTGCGATTCGTGCGTCACTGGAAGCGCCAGCGAGACCAGCAAGACCTTCACAGCTTGAGTCACTTCCGACACATAGGTTCGCATTTTTTGACCTCGCCTCGTCTGAAGCCACCCTCTGAACTAAATCCGATTCGATGGAGGCTGCCATGCGTCTTGCCGGACGCGAACGTCTGGGCTTTTATCCTCTTCCAGCTCGAGAGGCGGAGCGAATCCGTAGATTCTTACTATTCCCGGACAAGCCTTGCTGCGCGCTGGACCCTTGCGCGGGGGATGGCGCCGCGTTCGCTGAAATCGCTTCTGACAAAAAGGTCTTGCGATGCGGCGTAGAACTGGACGCTGGACGAGCGGAACAGGCGCGTACTAAAGGAATCGAAGTGATCCACGCGAACTGTTTTGACGTGCAGTGCCCCGTGGAATCGTTCTCGCTGATCTATTTGAACCCGCCGTACGACTTCGAGATCGGCGAAGAAAAATCGCAGCGCATGGAGAAGCTCTTCTTGGAGCACGTGCACCGGTGGCTGATACGCGGCGGCATCCTGGTGTTCGTTGTTCCTGCCAAGCGAATTGCCGATTGCGCGTCCCTGCTTGCAAGGGACTTCCGGGACGCGCGTGTGTATCGGCTCACGGAGATTGAAAGCGCCCGCTATAAGCAAGTCGTCCTCTTGGGAATACGTCGTACTCGGCAGGAAAGGGATCGGCTGCGGGATAGCGAGATCATTCAGGCGCAGCTATGGCTAAGCTCCCTTGAAAGAAAACTGGAAGAGCTGCCATCCCTACCAGCAGAACCTGACTACCAGTACGCTGCGCCACCGGGCGGCACGGTGCGTTTGGTTCACCGCGGGCTTCCCTTAGACCTGATAGAGGACTTACTTCCGAAATCGTCGGCCTATCGCCAAGCCTCAGCCCTTCTTTTCGCGCGGCAAGCTGATGTGACGGGCCGCCCACTAACACCCCTGCACGGTGGGCACGTGGGCCTGCTGTGCACGGCCGGAATGCTCAACGGAATCTTCGGCGATGGTGAAGCACGGCACATCGCCCACTGGCAGTCGGTCAAGCTCGTAGACAAGTCTGAAGAGGAAGAAGACGGAAAGACCATCATTCGAGAAAAGGAGCGATTCTCGAATGAGCTGACCCTGGTCTTCTGCTCAGGGGAGATTGCCACCCTGAAATAGCTCGCTCACCTCAGGAACCCGCCTTTTCCGTTGATCGCTGAAGTCCAGCTTCGCACCCCAACTCAAACCCGGAGATTCCCGAATGGACACTTGTGTCTCCGCAGTCCAGCACCTTCGTAGAATGCGAGGGGGGTCGCAGTCGCACCTTCTCCAAGCCTCAGATGGTGCCCACTATGTCACCAAGTTCATGAACAACCCTCAACACGTCAAAGTTCTTGCGAATGAAATGTTGGCAACAAATCTTGGACTTCGGCTTGGATTACCGATGCCCCGCGTCGAAGTGATCGACGTGTCGGACTGGCTGATCGAAAATACCGACGATCTCCGCGTAGAGGTGGCAGGAGCCAGTATTCCCTGCAGTAGCGGCCGGCAGCTTGCGTCACTGTATGCGGGGAACAAGGTCGAAGCCAGCATTTGCGAGTATCTTCCCGACGCTGCGTTTGAGGACGTCGTCAACATCCAGGATTTCGCGCGCGTCCTGGTTCTTGACAAATGGACATGTAACATCGACGGACGCCAAGCTATTTTCGTGCAGCAAGCGTCACGAAGCTGCAGATACACGGCGATATTTATCGACCAGGGATTTTGCTTCAACGCTGGCGAGTGGAACTTCCCCGACGCTCCGTTGCGTGGCGCTTACGCGCGGCAGCGCGTGTATGAAACCGTGACGGCATGGGAGTCGTTTGAGCCGGCGCTCACACGCGCCGAGCAAATGGATCTTGGCGAACTCTGGCGATACGGAGCCCAGGTACCAGAGGAATGGTACGAATATGACGTCAGTGGGATGAACCGTCTGATCGAGACGTTATATCGAAGGCGCCCTAGGATCCGCGACCTGATCAGTGCGTTTCGCAAGTCAAACCGCAATCCATTTCCGAATTGGGCAGAAAGGTAGGAGGTTCCGTGGAAGACCATTTAACGTTTGAAGAACAGCTAAAACAACACCAAGCCGCCGCCAAAGCTGCGATCCTCGTGCAATGTGACCGCCTGGCCGCTGCGGGTATTACTTTCGTCGCGGCGCACTTCGATGGATCGGGCGATGACGGAATAACGGAAGACGTCAAGTGCTACGATTCCGATGTCTACGCCTACGAAGAATACGAGCATGTCGCTCATGACGCCTCCGAACTGCAAGACCACTTCGAAGTGCTGGTGCCGTACGGTTACGAAAACGATGCCGGTGGGTTCGGGGATGTGGTCTTGGACGTGCGCAAACGCACAATCACCGTTGAGCGCAACGATCGCTTCGAGGACTACTCAACGACGACCTATGAGGTCTAGCCATGGCGCATCCACTCAAGCACGCGCAGAGCAGCGCCAGGAAGTTCGGGGGCCAAGCCGAGGACTATCTTGCCGTTCACCAGTGGTTTGATGAATCGAAAGCATTCTTCGCCGACTTTCGCCACCGTGCCCTCCGCCACCACACAGAGGGAATTTTCCTGAGTGAGACGATTTTCGGTGTGACGATCACAAACAGCGACGGAAACCAGGTTCCGGTCCGGTATATCGGAGAACAACACGTCAGGGAAGACCTGGGTCGAATTCCGACGGCGCAGGATTGGCTGTCACAACTCAAGCCGCAACGCTGGATGTATGGCCAGCGCCTAGCTATCGAGGCACCGGTGTTGGAGGGAATGAAAATTGCAAAACGCACATGAGCGCTTTGGATCGTTGGAGTTCATCAAGCGCACGAAGGATACGACCACTCGTGTGCGGGTCCACATTGACCGAGCCGTTTTAGAAACTCCGAAAGATGAACGAGGCCAAGCAAGGGCCCACCTCATCTCGATGATTGCTGGGGATTCAGAGATCGGTGCGTTGTGGGCGGCAGTAACAGAGGGAGCCTTATTTCAGGTCCAACTGCCCGGACGATCCGCCGTCACTGCCTGTCTTGGTCTCGAGGCTCAATGCTTTCGCGGGAGTGTAATGGTTCCGGGGAGGAAGCGTCCGGTCCGACACTTGGTGGCCGTGTCGGCGGAATTAGCCAAGACGAAACCTGGTGCCGACCGTGAAGGCACGCGCACCATTCTGTGCGATGACGATCCAGTGTTTGTCCTCTATCGCGTTGCCTCGCGATATGGCCTTCCCGTGGCTTCGGAGTGGGCCCCCTGGTTCATGTGCGAGCTCAATCAGCGGAACGCGCTCCATCCGCTGACTGGACTGGGATGCTCACCCGTCATGGTCAAAGGGAATAAGCCGACGTTTCTCAAGTGGATCGGCAGAGCCCTAAAACGGGGCGCGATCCAGATTCCGGATGGAGATGGATCGATCAATTGGAAGTTGCGAGCGCATGTCCCGGACCGATCGTGGTCCGAGTCGCTCTAAGAGCGTCGAGCGGCAACGCCGACTGCGTTTCAGATTCCATCACTAACTCAGTGCCATCCGTGTTTCGCTTAAATCCAGCTCACGTTCGATCCGCCGCAGCACTTCATCATTAATGCGCCCCTCGTTTCGAAGCCGAACGGCTGTCTTTCGTTCCACGCGCAAGAGCTCCCGTATTATGGCGCGGTAACGGTCGATCTGTTTGGTATTCATGTCATCGTCTTCGGTGTTCTCTTTGTTCAAGCTCGCGAGCCGACGCGCATAGCGCCGGCCGATATCGTCGTAGACGACATCGAAATCGGGCAAGTCTTGTCCCCGAGCTTCTTCGAGATGTGTCAACGCGGTGCTTGTGATGATTCGCCGGGCCTCCTCTTCCTCCGTCTTGTTATTCTCTGTACCGGCCAGACCCAGTGCGCGGATCAGAGGTGGCAGCGTCAATCCCTGCAGTACCAGCGTGGCCAGAATGACGCTGAACGTCAGAAAGATGATCAGATTCCTCTCTGGGAACGGCCTCCCGTCCGCCAAGGTTTCGGGCAGCGCGATCGCCGCTGCCAAGGCTACGACACCTCGCATGCCTGTCCATCCCACCACAAAAATCTGTTTAGCAGAGGGCAGAACGTTGTCTTGGTGGAGGATCTGCTTACGGATGACGAATGCGAGGTGGGCACCCGGATACATCCACAGCAGTCGTAATACGATCACGATACCGCTGAAGAGCGCTCCATACAGGAGCAGTTGGCGCAAATTATATTCACGAATCCCTGCGAGCACATATGGCAGCTGCAACCCCATCAATACGAAGACCAGCCCATTGATTGCAAAGGTCAACGAGCCCCATACCGCTGACGTCTGCAACCGCACGCTGGCCGAAAAAAACTCAGAACTTTTCCAGCTCACGTACAACCCGCATGCGACGACAGCCAGCACTCCGGAAGCACGAACGGAATCCGCGGCAAGATATGCCGCGTAAGGTGTCAGGATGCTAATCACAATCTCGATAGGGCCATCGTCAATGTGATGCTCGATCCAGTTGACAATCAATCCCACCACGAGTCCAATGGCGAGTCCCACTCCAATCAAATAGGTAAGTCGGAATCCTCCCTCGGCCATTGTGGGTACCCGCCCGTTCACAACCATGGCGATCGCGAATTCCAGGGCCAAAAGTCCCGTCGCATCGTTGACCAAGCTCTCGCCTTCAAGAATATCGACGATGCCTTGCGGCAGTCCTAGTCGCTTTGCGATCGAGGTTGCGGCAATCGCGTCCGTGGTCGCCACGACGGCACCCAACACGAAGCCCAGCCGCCAGTCGAAGCCTCTGAATACCCATCGCGTCGTTTCCGCGACACCCAGCGCAGTGAAACCTACAAGCCCAAACGCAAGAAGCAGAATGCTCACTAGGTTGTATTTGAAATCTCGCCAGGAAGTCAGCCAAGCCGCCGAGTAGAGCAGCGGAGGCAGCACGGCCAGGAAAATCACATCTGGATTCAAGGCGATCTTCGGGATTCCCGGAATAAAGCTGAGAAGCAGCCCCGCTACCACCAGCACAATTGGATACGGCGTCTGCAACTTCCTCGCCAGAGCTGCGAACACAACTACAAAGAGCAGTAGTACCAGAAAGACAATTTCGACCGCATGAATTCCACCGCTTTGCATTATCCGTTCACTCCCTGCACTCAACTGCCAGTGAAAAGCGCCGCTGTCCAGATAACCACCGCAGAACCTCCAAAGGGAAGTGGTTTAACTCGGCCATCGCGTCTGACACTGCTTAAGACCGTTCCCGCTCGACTCAACGAACCGTGAGGACAAACCCATGCAGCTACCCAAGGATATCAACGATTATCTGCGTGCGCGCGCCCCCGAACTGGCTGAGCGGATTCTTCGCATGTACCCACCGCTTCACGGAGTCGATCAACCAGCTTCGCCGCTCACCAGACTACTCCTCCGTAAACCCTTTCCGGCTCAAACGCTCGCAATAATGGGCGTGGTAAAGCGTTGGAATGAGGCACGGGGCGCAGCGGTAATCGCGGAGTGCGGGACTGGCAAGACACTGATCTCGCTCGGTGCTGTGCACGTGCACAGTGATCGAACGCCTTTCACGGCCCTCGCCATGGTTCCACCCCAGTTGGTTGAGAAGTGGGCCCGAGAAGCATTTCTTACTTTGCCGCGCGTGCGCGTTTTCTTCATCGACGGTCTCCGAACTCCGACGAGTTCGGTAGGCAATGTGGGCGTCAACGAAGTCAGGCTGCGCCATGGCCGGATCATCCGGGAAGGGTTGCGCACCACGCTTACAGAATTGCGCCAGCGGAGGACGGCCCGCACTGCGCGTCAGCGCTGGGATTCTATCTGCGGGTTCCCGGCGCTGTTCGTCGTAGGGCGTGACCGCGGGAAGCTCAGTTACTTCTGGCGACATGCGTACGCGCTTGCTCCGTGCGGGCGCTACCAAGGGAGCGTTGTAAACCCGGACACAGGCTGCCCAATCTACATTGGAGACGATGGGCAGCGACTTCTCTCCGTGGATTTCAAGAAGGCAAAGCTGAGCGAAATTCTAGGCCGACAGAACGGTGACGAGGCCGCCAAATCTCGACGCGAGTTGTATAGCGCGTTGTGGCAGGCGGACGGAAAGAAAATCCGGCGTTTCGCTCCAGTAGATTTCGTCGGCCGATACATGGCGGATTTCTTCGACTACGCCATTGCGGACGAGGTGCACGAGTTGAAAGGAGATACTGCCCAGGGAAATGCGCTCGGCACGCTGGCTGGATGTGCGCGACACACCGTGGTGCTGACCGGGACGCTGTTAGGTGGCTACGCGGATGAGGTGTTCAACATTCTCTTCCGCATGCATCCGGCCAGGATGGTGCAAGAAGGGTTTGAATATGGAGAAGCCGGGGTGCGGATGTTCACGGAAACCTACGGGCTGCTCGAAAAGATCACCGTAATCGAGCCAGCGGATAACGCTTGCTCGGAAGCGCGAGTGACGAAACGTGTTCGCCGGCGCCCGGGAGCGTCGCCGTTGCTCTTCGGCCGCTTTCTAATGAGTCTGGGCGCGTTCATTTCGCTCGAAGATATTTCGGAGGCGCTGCCGCCCTACCGGGAGGAGGTCGTTAGCGTCGAGATGGACCCTCCCTTGAAGGAAGCCTACAAGAAACTCGAAGAGGACGTGAAAAACGCGCTGAAGGAACATCGCGGCAATCAATCGGTGATGAGTGTGGCGCTAAACGCCTTGCTGCTTTATCCGGACCGGCCGTTTCACCTCGGGGATCTGTATGGATGGGAATTTGACCCTGAAACTCAACGGCGGGAAAAGTTCCTCATATCGGCAACGCCAGATTTGAGCGAGGACCAAGTCTATGCGAAGGAGCGCCGCTTGGTTGAGGAAGTGAAAGCAGAGTTAGCGCGTGGTCGTCGCTGCCAGATCTATGCGGTGTATACACAGAAGCGAGATGTGACTCGAAGGCTCGAAAGCATCCTCACGAATGAGGGGATCCGCGTCGCGGTACTCACTACCGACGTTCCTCCCGAGACGCGAGAGGGCTGGTATGAACGGCAACTCCGGGGTGGGGTACAGGCGGTCATTTGCCACCCGAAACTTGTCCAGACGGGGCTCGACCTGATCGAGTTTCCGACGATCTTGTTTTACGAGACCGGATATTCGATCTATGTCCTTCGGCAAGCGAGCCGGAGAAGCTGGAGGATCGGACAGCGTCTTCCGGTGAAGGTGAAATTCCTGCACTACGCTGAGACGATGCAGGAGAGCTGCCTTCGGCTGATGGGGAAGAAGCTGCTGGTCTCCCTGGCCATGGAAGGCAAGTTCTCTTCGGAAGGATTGCAAGCGATCAACGACGAAGATGACATTCTGATGGCCATGGCGCGCGAGCTCGTTACCGAGAAAGGAATCGGAGAGCGGGCGGACGCTGTCTGGGCCGCGTTGCAGAAGAAACAGGAAGGGTTGTTCGCGGTAAGACCGTCGGACGTGGAAAGTGCTGCCACGCAACTTGAGCAAGAACCCAAATCCATCCCCGAGACGACCATGATGCCAACCGGCCAGTTGATACCGGTCGTTGCTCCTCGTCACGAGAACTCTCGACGTGAAAGGGTTCTCGATAGCCAACTCAAGCTATTCTGACCTTGCCGCAGTTTCACAAGTCAGGCGATAC
>Ga0207145_1080_pt1 | contig 13393 bp, 12 predicted proteins | sample Alteio_BWMinHeat_35_FD_153578 | JGI IMG/M metagenome (GOLD analysis project Ga0207145, IMG submission 153578) | Enriched cells from forest soil in Barre Woods Harvard Forest LTER site, Petersham, Massachusetts, United States -... | ecosystem: Environmental > Terrestrial > Soil > Temperate forest >...
GAGGTGCAATTTCGCTATCGAGATCGAAGTGAAGAAACAGCGGAATCGATGGTCAAAGTAGAAGCGTCGAGCCTTCCAGGCGCGGTTGGTAAAGCAACACGGGAGTTTGTGAAAGGCCTGGACCGGAAGCAGAGATTCGATATGAACAAGAATGGTCTGGAAATTGCGGCCAAACTTATCGGCGCGACAACGGAGGCGGAAGCAACCAAGCAGGCCGCCGCTAGCTGAGAGATAAGTAGGAGCAGAACTGAATTGAAATTCTGATCCTCGACCACTGGCCCATGATCGGGCGTCTGCCGCCGTGTCTTCGTATTCGGATCCACTTCTCCGGCAACCGCTGCGATCATCGGGACTTAGGCTTTTGATTATTCCCTGGACATTCCGATTCGCATCCAAAATAAAGCAAGGGTGGAGAAAGTTGGTGAGAACGGCGAATGGCGAGTATTTTTTGCGGCCTAGTACTAGCGAGTGGATCGGACAACGAATGCGAAGATCGTTACAAACCTAACTGTTTCTTAGATTTGCGGAGGCTCTCAGGAAGTTACCCTTGGCCGCGCAAATGCACCACGTTCTGACTACGCGTGGGCTCGTGGAGGAGGAAGCATGCTCAATCGACACAGTAACGCCTTTCGAGATAGGAAGCCCTTTGGGCCTCACTGGCCAGTCCTTGTTGTAACCGCATTAATTCTCTTGCTCTTCGCAGCATTCAGTTACGCAGACAACCGAGTCATGGGGGAGGTCCAGTTCGAAGGCGCGACAAAGGTGGAGCGAGACTCGGGCGTGTGGATCGATGGACAGTATCTTGGCTATCTGAAAGAGCTCAAAGGTGACAAGAAAGTGATGCTGCTGCCTGGGGAGCACGAAATTACTGTTCGGCAAGCGGGTCTTGATGATTTTGTTCGCAAGATTGTGGTGGAGCCCGGCCAAAAGCAAACGGTGCGCGTGGCAATGCAAAAAAGTGCGGGATGGCAGATGCCATCGATAACGTCGACATTAAAGCTCACGGTACAACCAAATCGAGCCGCTGTATTTCTCGATGACCACTACGTTGGACATGTCGGTGAATTTGGTGGGAAGTTTCGCTCCATGCAGATCGCGCCCGGAAAGCATCGCATCAAGATTGAATTGGCGGGCTACCGAACGTTTGAGACGGAGATTGACCTGCTGGCAGGGCAGAAATCGGAAGTAAAGACAGATCTCGTGAAGGGCAGCATCAAACAGAACGATGCCATGATTAAGCAAGTTGCCCAGCAAGCCGAATCAAATCCGCGCTAGGTCAAACAGACTCATCTGGAGTACTAGTTCTGGTCCGCCCAAATCACTCGCAATGCTCTCTATCGTGACACGCGCGATTCATCTCGGTAAATCGTTGTTCACCGCGTCCGGTTGGGCTTCCAGCAGACTGACAGTGTCCAAGGGATTCGACAGGCAACTGTCGCGAATTCAAGTTCAAATCTTAACTCCTTAGCTCCGTATCCTCCCTACTGCCAATATCTTGCATGACTACTCGGTTCTTGACGCGGAACGGTACGACGCGTGCATTCTGCCAGTGTGCAAGTTGAAATCGAAATGCGGAACAAAGTAAGGGTAAGAGCGATTCATCATGAACCATAACGCAGGAAAACTATAACGCTAGAAAACGACAGGCCTGGAATTATCGGGATCGGCTACATGGGACTGAATCTACTTTCCTCCATTGTTTTTGTATTTTTACCGGACGGCAACGTGCAAAGCGGAAAGAACAAATTCCTATGCCGCCCGCTAACCTCTTGAGGGTGGTAGCGACGGCAAGGATGGGCCGGGTACGAGAGTGGTTACCCTTTCCACTCGGCCTATTTTTCTAGCTCGCTCAGTCACACGACTTCCTTTGGCACTGACATTGAGAAGCGAATGAATTCGAATCGCTCGTTCGACAGCTTCTCGGGCCGTGCTCCCATTGACCGCCTCGTCTTGGCGTCGGTCTTTTGCGTCTCCGGTAAGATTCAACGCTTCCTTTTCTCTTCAGAAAACCTCAAACCTCCAATAACTCTCGGCGAACTCGGGCTTGTTAATCTTCAGGGCAGTGAGCTACATTTTCTGCCGTAAGGCATATATGGCCAAGCCTGCGTCAGTAACGATACCCCCGAGCTAATCGGCAGTACCCTTATGGAAGCGCGGGGCGAACGTTCCGCGTGGCAACCGGATGGAGTCAGATGGCCGCCGCGAACTTGATTGGCTCCTACAACTACGCGCTGGTGGCGCTTTCGGTGTTGATCGCCATCTTTGCGTCGTACGCTGCTCTGGATCTTGCAGGTCGCGTAACGGCCACGGCTGGTAGGATTCGCGCGGTTTGGCTGCTGGGCGGGGCCGCGGCCATGGGGACTGGCATTTGGTCCATGCATTACATGGGGATGCTGGCTTTCGTCTTGCCTATTCCTGTGGCGTACCATTGGCCAACCGTTCTGCTGTCACTGCTTGCGGCCATTCTCGCTTCGGTCGTTGCCCTGGGCGTTGCTAGCCGACGGAAGATGGGTGCATTCCGAGCGCTCGCCGGAAGTGTCCTGATGGGTGCGGGCATTTCGAGCATGCATTACATCGGCATGGCGGCCATGCGTTTGCCTGCCGTATGCCAGTTAGATTCTTTTCTCGTCGTGCTGTCCGTGGTGTTCGCGGTTCTGATTTCTCTCGCCGCGCTCTGGATTACCTTTCACTTCCGACATGAGAAAAAGGGGATCCACTGGGAAAAGTTCGCCGGAGCCGTGGTGATGGGTGCTGCAATCCCCGTCATGCATTACACCGGCATGGCTGCCGCCAGTTTCGCGCCCTCCAGCACGACAGTGGACCTGTCTCACGCCGTAAGCATATCCACACTCGGCACTGCCGGAATTGCCGCCGTTACATTCATCGTCCTCGGGCTGGCGCTTCTGACGTCCTGGATGGACAGGCGATTCGCTGCCAAGAGCTTGGAACTGCAGGAAGAGAAACTGCAACGCAGCGAAGCTTTTCTGGCAGAAGCGCAGAGCATAAGCCACACAGGCAGCTTCAGTTGGAGGCCTTCGACCGGTGAGATCATTTGGTCAGACGAAGCCTTTCGAATCTTCCAATATGACCGAACGACGAAACCAACCGTGGAACTTGTTCTCCAGCGGGTTCACCCGGAAGACCGGGCCATGGTGAAAGAGGCCATCGAGCGCGCGTCGCAGGATGGAAATGATTTTGAGCATGAATATCGCTTGGTGATGCCGGATGGCGCGGTGAGACATGTCCACGTTGTTGCTCATGCAGAAAGAAATGAGTCGGGCGAAAAGGAGTTCGTTGGGGCGGTAATGGATATCACTGGCCGTAAGCGAGCGGAAGAAGCGTTGCGGCGAAGCGAGAGTTATCTGGCGGAAGCGCAGAGGCTAACGCACACAGGCAGTTGGGCTCGCAGTATTTTGACAGGAGAGCTTATCCACTCGTCGGAAGAGCATTCCCGCTTGTATGGCTTCGATCCGGACAGAACGGTACCTTCACGGGAAGAATTCAATCAGCGTATTCACCCGGAGGATCGGCAACGGGTCATTGAACTGGCCGCGAGGGCCGATCGCGAAGGAAAGGATTTCGAGGCACATTTCCGAATCGTTCTTCCAGACGGGACAACGAACTACGTATACGAAGTGGCTCATCCTGTTTTCACCGCGTCGGGCGAAGTCCGCGAATTTGTGGGTGTGGTGACGGACGTGACCGAACGCAAGCGGGCTGAGGAAGAGCGCGAACGACTGCGTCAGGCGCAGACGGAGCTTGCGCACATAAATAGGGTCTCCACCATGGGAGAGCTGACCGCTTCGCTGGCGCACGAGGTGAATCAGCCGATTGCCGCCGCAGTCACAAGCGCCAATAGCTGCCTCCATTGGCTGGCGGCCGACGTCCCAAATCTGGACAAGGCCCGCGCGGCCGCAGCGAGAATCGTGAAAGATGGGACGCGGGCGGCGGAAATCATCAGCCGGATTCGCCTTCTCTTTCAGAAGGGTGCTCCGCAATGGGAGTTGGTCGACGTAAACGAAGTCATTGAAGAGTTGATCGTCCTGCTGCGTGGCGAGGCAACGCGATACGCCGTATCCGTCCGTATGGAGCTGGCGGCAGGCTTGCCCCAGGTGATGGGAGATCGGGTGCAGTTGCAACAGGTGCTGATGAACCTGATTATGAACGGCATCGATGCGATGAAGAATATAGATGGGACGCGAGATCTCTGTGTCAAATCGCAGCGAGAAGAAAACGAGAAAGTTCTAATAGCCGTGAGCGATACGGGCGTGGGGGTGCCGCAGCAGCAGGCGGACCAGATCTTCAATGCGTTTTTTACTACCAAGCCCCATGGCACCGGCATGGGACTTCGCATCAGCCGCTCGATCATCGAATCACACGGTGGTCGCTTGTGGGCGGCCGAGAACTCTCCGCGGGGCGCAACTTTCCAGTTCATCCTGCCCGCCGCCACGGTCGCAGCGCACGCTTAACCTCACGAGGTGCTCCAACGTTGCTAGCGAGCTTTCGTTTTCCAGAAATCTATCGCCGGTAGTTTATAGATTCGAAACAAAGTACTTCGGTCCTATTCCTCGGTGTTCCCCCGTGGTTTTAGCTTGGTTCTGTACGTCAATTTATAAACTGAGGAGGAGCAGGGTATGAATAAGGCGCGTACTCTAGCTATCTGTTTGATCTTCGCGGGGGTTTGCTGCGCGAAGGAGCACAACTACGAAAAGGGAACCTTAGTCCGCATGGACTCCACTTCCTGCGGGATGCAGGAGAAGGGGTCGAAGACCGTAGCTGGAGAGCTGCTTGGCACCGATGCGCAGAACAAAAAGACGCAAGAAGTCTTGTGTCAGGAATACGTGCTGCAAACCGATAAGCTTACGTACCGCATCCGCCCCAAGGACGACAAGCATGCCGCGCTGCTCCCGATCGGGGAGACTGCACAATTCCGGATTCAGAAGGACAAGCTGCTCCTGCGCGTTCCGGAAACGGACGGCAAAGAGCGTGAGTATGTTGTGGTATCGATGACGCCGCGACAGGATGCTCCGGCGCAAGCTGCAAGTACGAACTAGCTTAATCGGTTCCGTCCGATTCTGCTTGGGGGCGCACGAGAAACAGAGCGCATACAATCTGTTCGGACAAGCACGCGACTTCGTTTCCGGAAATCCTGAGCCTGCCAGCCCTGGATAGCACGGCTTGTACGAGAATCCCACCAAAAGCTACTTGATCTGCTGGTCTGCAGATAAAGCTTGATTGATGCTCTTGAGGGTCTGGAAGCCGTCCTGGACGACGGTTGTCTTGATATTTTCCTTGGTTACGACAATGGGTTTCAGGAGGATGGCGGGTATATCTGCTTTGCCGTTGCTGGCGGTCTTGTTGGCGCGAGTCTTTTCGCCTTTTGCCAGGCGGACGGCTTCTTCGGCTGCAACGACCGCTTCATTTCCCACGGGTTTATAGACCGTCATGCTTTGCACGCCCTGGGCAATGCTGATGACTGCGGCCAAATCCGCATCTTGTCCGGAGACAAATACTTTGCCGGCCAGATTATGCTCGCGCAGCGCCTGGATAGCGCCTCCCGCCAATCCGTCATTGGAAGCGAGGACGGCGGCGATATTGCCTTTGGCGGAATCGATGGCCTTGAGCATGGAAAGGTAGGCCTCGGAAGGCAGCCAGTCTTTTGTGTACCCATCGGCAACCACTTTGATGTCGCCGCGCTCGATGTAGGGCTGCAGAACCTTCATTTGGGCGTCGTGAAGAATCTTGGCGCCTTCGTCATTGGGAGAGCCAGCAATCAGAATGTAATTACCTTTGGGCGCGTGTTTAACGAGGTAATCGGCTTGTTGCCAGCCGATCTCCAACCGGTCAAAACTCACGTAGAGATCCACATCACTGTCGAGGACCAGACGATCGTAACTGATGACTTTAACATTGGCGGCCTTCGCGGCGTCCACCATACGGCTGGCTTTGGAGGTGTCGTGAGGCAGTAAAACCAGGACTTTGATTCCTGCGTTGAGCATGTCCTTCACTTGCTTGAACTGAAGGTCGTCGTCTCCGCCGGCGTCGCTGGAAATTACCTCAGCGCCTAATTGCCTGGCGCGGACCTCAAAGGAATTTAAGTCTGTCTGCCAGCGCTCGCCCTTCATCGCTTCGATGGAGAAGCCTATTTTTAATTTGGTGGCGTCCTGAGCCCGCGCGAGTCGTCCACCGGGGACAAACACGAATAGAGCGAACAGAATCGCCAGCGTGCGAAGATCTCTCCCCAAGGCATCTACCTCCGTCCTTATTGCGAACATAGCATAGGAGGCGGAAATTCAAGGGCGCGCGACAGGAGATTGTGTCGTGGGAAGAATCCTCGTGACGTTGCGATCAAGAGACTGCCTCCGTGGCGCGGGGAGCCGCCAACGGTGAGGTGCCTTGGGAGAGAGCGTCAATTGTTGAAAGGAAGGAAAAATCGGCAAGTATCCCTGTTATCTGGAGTAAGGTGAGCTCGTAAGTGTATTGGAGTTGATGACAGACATAGGAGCACGACGATGGCGAGTGGGAGCGCACCTGTAAGTCAATGCCAAAAGCCAAAGGGATGGTGGGGGCGCTTGACGTTGAGGCGGATGAATGCGTCGCATTCGAAGTTGACCGGCTGGGGATTGGCGCAGGTCGGGATAGAGAAGAACTATACGATCCTCGATGTTGGGTGTGGGGGTGGGAGGACGGTTAGCAAGCTGGCGGCCATCGCTACGGAAGGAAAAGTCTACGGCGTGGATTATTCCGAAGAGAGTGTGGCCGCTACGAAGGGAATGAACCAGCGAGAGATTGCAGCGGGGCGGGTCGAGGTGCGGCACGGGTCTGTTTCGCAGTTGCCGTTCTCGGATGGCATGTTCGATCTGGTGACGGCGGTGGAGACCCATTTCTGGTGGCCCAACTTGGCCGCGGACATGAGGGAGGTTTTCCGGGTGGTGAAGCCTGGAGGCAAGCTGGTCGTCGTGGCGGAAGTTTATAAAGGAGCGGGAACGATGACGTCCAAGCTGGCCGAAAAATATGCGGCACGAACGGGGATGACGTTGTTGAGCGCGGAGGAACATCGCGAGCTCTTCGCAAATGTGGGGTATTCGGATGTGCAGGTCATTGAGAAGCGCGAAAAAACGTGGATCTGTGTTGTAGGTAGAAAATCCACGATGCCGAAAAATAGTTAAAAGAGCTGACCCATCCTTGTGAAAAGCAAAACTGGATGGGCTACTGCTTGGAGAGTTTTCGGGTGATATGCAGCTTCACTTCTTTACCAGTCGTGTCGAGAAGGTAGGCGTGTCTTCCTTCGATGGCAACTTTCGAAAACGTGTTGGCCGTAACATCCGGAACGTGGCTATTGCTGTGGCCCGGTTTGAACGTGTATTCGGTGAAATAGATCATGTCTTCGGTTTCGATGGTGAAGTGGACGGTATTTTTTTCGCCCAATAGTTTCGAGGAGACATTGGTTTCCGAAGTGAGTTCGACCTTGGCCATTTTCCACTGACGAGAGTTCGCCGGCGGAGCGGTAACAAAGAACAGCGTAAGCATCAGAAGGCTGAGCTTTTTCATCGGGACTCCCGTACGAAGTATACCGCCATCTGTATCCGTACCCGCGCCGACTCGCAAGCGTAGAAACGAACGAGCCAACAGGGCTAGGTACGGCTCAGCCGACTGCGTACGAACGAAGGGAGACTTCTTATGCAGCGGCCTCGGCGGGCGTTTTCCCGAAAAGAGCCGTGGCGTGCAACGTCATCTGTTGGGTTAGGCGCGGGCGGCGGAGGATTGTTCTAGGACGCGGCGGTAGTAGGCTTCGTAGGCGGGGATGACGTCGTTGGCGCAGAATTTTTTCTTGGCGTTGATGCGGGCGATTTGACCCATTTCGCGGCCACGGTCGGAGCGAGAGAGGATTTCGATGGCGTGGGCTGCGGCGGATTTGACATCGCCGGGTTCGACGAGGTAGCCGTCGACACCGTGTTCGACTACTTCGGGAACGCCGCCGACGTTGGTGGCGATGACGGGGACTTCGCAGGCCATGGCTTCGAGGGCGGCGAGGCCGAAGGATTCGAGTTGCGAGGGCATCAGGAAAAGATCGGCGACCGCTAGTTTTTCGTAGACACCGTTTTGCTTCCCTAGAAAAATTACGTCTTTTTGCAGGCGTTTTTTGCGGACGAGATATTCCGCGGCGCCGCGGTCTGGGCCGTCGCCGATGAGGACGAGTTTAGCGGGCATTTTGGCGCGGACGATGGCGAAGATTTCGACAACGTCGGTGAGGCGTTTGACAGGGCGGAAATTGGAGAGGTGCATGAGGATGGGCTCGCCATTGGGCGCCCATTGCTCGCGGAGGCCGGGCTGCGGTTTGCGCGTGTAGAGATCGCAGTTCACGAAATTGGGAATGACTTCGATGGGGCGCTTGATGTCGAAATCTCTGAGGGTTTGGTTGAGGAGATAACGGGAGATGGCGGTGACGCCGTCGCTTTGCTCGATGGAGAAGCGAGTGATGGGGAGATAACTGCGATTGGTGCCGACGAGAGTGATGTCGGTGCCGTGAAGAGTCGTGATGAAGGGGAGGCGGCGCGGGGCTGCCATTGAACGGGCGAGCATGGCGCTGACAGAGTGCGGAATAGCGTAGTGAACGTGAAGGAGGTCGAGAGATTCGGCCTCGAAGACTTCGAGCATCTTGGTGGCGAGGGCGAGGGTGTAGGGAGGGTGGTCGAAAAGCGGATAGCTGGCGACTTCGACTTCGTGAAAATGGATGTGAGGATCGTTGGGGTTCATGCGAATAGGCGGAGCGTAGCTGATGAAGTGAATATCGTGGCCACGGGCGGCGAGTTCCTGGCCGAGTTCGGTGGCGACGACGCCGGAGCCGCCGTAGGTGGGATAGCAGGTGATGCCGATTTTCATAAAGGCAGCTCTCGATTTTTTGCTTCGTGCTTCTTGCAACTGCGGGTGGGGCAAGCCCCGCCCCTACAGGCTGTGCGGTTGTTAATCGCGCGTAGATAAGGCAGCATTCTACCCGCAAAGGCACTCCATTAGACGCGGGAGGCGGTGAAACCGTGACACGACTGGCAGGGAAGGCGGCGCTGATTACGGGAGGGGGAACTGGGATAGGCCGTGCCATAGCTTTGGCGTTTGCGCGGGAAGGAGCGATGGTGGCAGTGGCGGGACGGCGGAGGGAGAAGCTGGAAGAGACGCTACGGGAGATGGAGAAGCAGCGGAGCGAAGGCGTGGCGATTGTCTGCGACGTTTCGAATGAGCGGGATGCGCAGCGAGCGGTGCGGGAGACGGCGGAGGCGTTTGGGAAATTGAATGTGTTGGTGAATAACGCGGGGGTATTGCACGCCGCGACGATTGAGGGGACGAGTGAAGAGCAGTGGGACAAGTTGCTAAAGATCAATCTCAAGGGACCGTTCTTGATGTGTAAAGCGGCGCTGGTGGAGTTTCGGAAAGCGGGAGGCGGGGCGATTGTGAATGTGGGTTCAGTGCTGGGACTGGTAGCGATGAAGGACCGCGCGGCGTATTGCGCTTCAAAGGGTGGAGTGACTTTGTTGACGAAGGCGATTGCGTTGGATCATGCGCATGAAAATGTTCGGTCGAATTGTATTTGTCCGTCGATTGTGGAGACGGAGCTGGTGCAGGGATTGTTTGCGGCTTCGGAAGAAGGAAGGGCTTTGAAGAAGGCGAGGATTGGGTCGATTCCGCTGGGGCGAATGGGGCGGCCAGAAGATGTGGCGGAGATGGCGGTGTTTTTAGCGTCGGAGGAGTCGAGTTGGTTGACGGGGGCCGCCGTGCCTTTGGATGGCGGGCTTTCGGCGTATTGAGAGGAGCACGATAGATCGATGAAATCGGAATTGTTCAATGATTTGAAGAAGTATGAAGCGGCGCTGCGAAAGCGGACGAATGAGACTGGCGCGACTTCGCTGCTGGGACTTTCCCTGGAAAGCTTGGAGAAGGGGCATGTGGTCTTCAGCATGAGAGTGAAGCCGAGGCACAAGCAGATCCACGGAGTTGTGCACGGGGGAGTATTGGCGACGGTGGCAGATACCGTGGCGGCGATCGCAGCATACACGACGGTGCCGAAGGAGACGGAGATCGCAACGGTGGAGATGAAGATAAACTTTTTGGAGGCAGTGCCGGGCGGGCGGATTAGGGCTGAAGGAAAAGTGTTGAGGACGGGACGAAATTTCGTGGTGACGGAATGCGAGATTTATAAGGAGGACGGCACGATGGCTGCTAAGGCGCTACTCACATTTGGAGCGGCGCGGGGACACTCGATTGCGCCGAAGTGAGTGGCCGCGGAATGGCAGCGAGGTTCAAGAGTTGAAAGTTAAAAGTTGAAGGCAGAGCCAGAAAGGCCCATGGAACGATTAGACGTCGAACGCAAGTGACCAAACCGCAGGAAACTATTCGTCGCCGCCGGCTGCGGCTTCTTCGCCGTCCTTGTGGACGTACTTAATAACACGCTTGAAGATGAGCAGATTCGGGCTGCCCTGGCGGGTGAGCTTGATGCAGTCGCGGTCGTACCATTCGACCGTGCCACGCAAAATTTCGCCGCTGTCGAGAACCACGACCATCGCGGTATGGCTCTGCATCTGCTTGACCCAATAGAAGTTCTCGGCGTGGGTCGTCTCCGGGGGAGCGGGCTTTTTGCTGGGCGCAGGGCCGTTGTGATTGATCCGCTGGGGCGGCTGCTCCTTTATGTCCGGAAATCCCGGGCGAAACATCCTGCGGTTCACCATGACTTCTCCTTGCAGCTAACGGTAGGGTGAGTTCAATTGTGAGATGCATTCCCGGAGCGCAGGGTTACAGTCTAAAGAAAGAAATTGACACCGGAATTAGAGGGTCTAGATCGCGGAGCAACCGCAAGAACGCAGTATGGTCGGCTCTAGGCGTCTGGTGCGAGGGAAACGGCGAGGGCGTCGAGGCTGAGCTGGCGGCTAAGGTTGCGGCGAGCGCCGGCGTGGACTTCATCGATGCCGGCGATGGCTCGCATCACCCAGCGAGAGTCGATCGACTTGGCGAGGGCCGCGAGTTCTTTGGCGAGGTGAGCGTTGCGCAAAATCGGGTGCTTGATGCCGGAAGTGAGTTCGAGGAGATCCATGAGCAGGCCGTAGAAAACAGTGAGCTGATCTTCGAAAGAGGATTCGCGGTCCTTGGCGAAAATGGATGTGGCGCCGAAAAGTTGAGCGAAGCCCTGGCCGCGGGCGGCGCGTTCGAGGATCTGGAGGGCGTTGCGGCGGCGCTCGGCGGTTTCCTTCACGTCCATTTCGAGGGCCAGGCCGGGGCTACCTTCGGAGAGTTGCGCGGCTTGAAGGCGTTCTTGCGGAGTGCGCTCGGTTTTCTCTTTGAGGATATTTTCGACGTCAGGCTGCGAAAGCGGCGCGAAATGGAATTGCATGCAGCGGGAGACGATGGTCGGAAGCAGAGAGTACGGTGACGGAGCGATAAGGATGAGAGTCGCGGAGCCAGGTGGTTCCTCCAAAATTTTCAGGAAGACGTTTTGAACGTCCGAACGCATCGTCTCTGCGCCATCCATAATAAAAACGCGGCGACGACCCATGGGTTGGAAGTAGGCGGCGCGCTGCACGGCGCGAATCTGGCCGATACGGAGCATGGGGCGGGCTACGGGAGTTTTCAAACGGACAGGGTCGGGCAGGAGTGCCCAAACGTCGGGATGCGTTTGGAGGATAAGAGGAACACGCTCGACGGTGGGGCCGTCAGCGCTTTCGCCGCGTTCGACGAGGCCTTGTTCGATGAGCGGCGCGGGATCGGCGAGCAGTGCGATGCGTTTGCAGGTTTCGCACTCACCGCAGAAGTCGTCTTTGAGGCGCTCGCAGCTGGCGGCTTGCGCAAACATACGCGCGAGTGAGTATTTCCCCACGCCGCGCGGGCCGGTAAAGAGCAGGGCATGGGGGACGCGGTCGCTGCGGAGCGCTCCGCGGAGGGCGGTGACGATGCGCTCATTGCCGAGGAAGTCGGAGAAGCCCATGGGTCAGCGGCCTTCCTTTGCGAGAGATGGCGAGAGAACTTGCAACACGGCGGCGAGAATTTCCGCGGCTATGTGCTTTTGGGAGCGCATGGCGCCACGTGTTTCATCAAAACAGAGGATGGTGGTCCAGTTGGTGCGGCGCGAAAGCTGGTCGTACATCGCGGCGGCATCTTCGAGATGGCGAAGGCTGGCTTCCAGAAGGTCTTTCTTGGCGGTGGTGTAACTGCGGGCCGACTTGCGCCCAACGAGTTCCTGGGCTTGACGGGGAGGCACTCGCAGATAGAGCACCAGAGTTTCGCGCGGCAGGTTGTAAATACTGTATTCCAAGTGTTCGATCCAGGAGATAAAGGCCGGGCGGTCCGTTTCTTTGGTGCGCGCCGTTTGATGCGCGAGATTTGAGCCGATGTAGCGGTCGACGAGGACAATTTTGCCTTGGGCGAGTGCGGCTTCAAGGCGAGGCTTGGCTTCGAAGCGATCGCCTGCGTAGAGCAGGGCGCTGAAGTGCGGGTCGACGGTTTCGAGGGCGCCAAAATCGCCGTTTAGAAATTGGCCGACCATTTTGCCGAACCAGGAATCATATTGAGGGAAGCCGGTGGAATAAACGGCATGGCCGCCGGCTATAAGAGCTTTAGCGAGCAGTTCGACTTGAGTGCGTTTGCCGCTGCCGTCGATGCCTTCGATGGCGATGAGTTTTCCTGGCGGGTTCATGTACGAAAGCCAGTCTAACCGTAGAGTCTCCACGCTGCAACGCCGTGCATGCTACGATTTAAATTTGGACAAATCAGGAAATGGCAACGACATCGATCAGAGAAAATCTGCAGCGAGTGCAGGAACGGATTTCTGCCGCGGCAAAGCGAGCAGGCCGAAGCGCCGAAGAGATTACGCTGATTGGCGTTTCAAAGACGCATCCGTCGGACTCCATTCGCGAAGCTTATGAGGCTGGCTTGCGAGATTTTGGGGAGAACCGCGTGCAGGAATGGGAAGGGAAGCAGGGCGGGATTCAGAATTTGAGCGCGACTTGGCATCTCATCGGACATTTGCAAAGCAATAAGGCGGCGAGGGCGGCCAAGCTATTTCACACAATCGACTCGGTGGATGATTTTGCGCTGGCACAGCGGTTGGATCGGGCGCGGAGCGAAATGGGCGGCGTTGGGAAGTTGCGCGTGCTGATCGAGGTACACATCGCCAGGGAAGAAGCGAAGAGCGGGGCCGCTATAGAGGAAGTCCTAGCATTGGCGGAGAAAATAGCCGGGCTGCCTATGCTGGAGTTGGCTGGGCTGATGTGCATACCGCCGTTCGTGGAGAATCCCGAGCAGGCCAGGCCGTATTTCAAGAACTTGCGGGAATTACGCGATGCGGTCGCGAAGCAGCTGAAACGCTCGCTGCCTGTGCTATCGATGGGAATGTCGCATGATTTTGAAGTGG
>Ga0207145_1001_pt3 | contig 13263 bp, 12 predicted proteins | sample Alteio_BWMinHeat_35_FD_153578 | JGI IMG/M metagenome (GOLD analysis project Ga0207145, IMG submission 153578) | Enriched cells from forest soil in Barre Woods Harvard Forest LTER site, Petersham, Massachusetts, United States -... | ecosystem: Environmental > Terrestrial > Soil > Temperate forest >...
GTTTTTTAGGCAAAATTCGTAGAAACTTAGAATTGCTTCCTAGTTAGTGTAGCTTTAATAACTATCTTTCTCTCCCTTCAATAGTTATTAGACTTCCTATATGGTGAGGCACTGCTTGTAAGAAAGTGTTAGTTAAGGACTCGTAATATATACTACAATTCCTTCTTAGCTATTATACGGGTCTTTAACTACACGTTCTTATTACACTCAGCTCTTTACAAGATCCAAAAGTATTTTCATGTTATGTGCATACTCGTGAAGCTCTTTGCCTGGGGTTTCGAGAATTTTTGGGATATTTTTAAGCTTAGGATCATTCATAATAAGCCTGAATGCTTCAAGGCCAATGGTTCCCGCTCCGATATTTGCATGACGATCTACTTGTGAATTGAGCTTTTGCTTAGAATCATTGAGATGAATCGCATGTATATGCTCAATTCCAAGGATAGAATCTACCTCTTTTAAGACCTTATGATATCCTGTATGGTCTGAAAAATCATACCCTGCTGCCCATAGATGGCAAGTATCGATACAGAAGCCAATGCGTTTTTTTGCAGAGATCTCTTGTCTGAGGGTAGCAAGCTGCTCAAGACGGTAGCCGATTTGGCTGCCTTGGCCAGCCATGTTTTCAAGGAGAATGGTGACCTTTGAGCTGTTCTTTTCAAAGGTTTCATTTATGGCTTCACTGATGAGCTTGCATCCCTCTTCAATTGAAGGATTTGATCCTGGGTGCAGCACAAGGAAGTTAATTCCCAGGGCAGCGCAATGATTGAGCTCCATATGAAGCATATTTTTCGATTTTCTTCTGGTTTCGGCATCGGTAGAGGCAACATTGATAAGATAACTTGCATGTACCACTGCATGGGTAATGCCCGTCTGCTGTTGAGCTGCCTGTACCTTTTCTATCGTATCAGCCGATAGCTCTTTGATTGCCCATTGCCGATTGCTGTGTGTAAATAGTTGAATTGCCGTACAGTCTATTGAAGCACCGCTCAAATAGGCATTTTCGATGCCTCCTGCGATTGACATGTGCGCTCCAAGAATGATAGGATGTTTTTGGGTCATGCTTTTGCCTGCTTAGTAAGTTTAGAGTTATGGGGAAATAATTCCCTTTTTACTTCTTTTAGGAAAGTGAGTAGGACATGAAATCAAGTTGATCTCGCGTAAATATTAACATAAACTTAGAGAGATTGTCACACTCAAAAAGTCTATTTTTCAGTGGACTTTCAGAGTGTTCTGTAAGCTTCAGGTAATGCAAGCGTTGGTGTTCATTGTTTCTTGTTCTCGCACAGAGGAGTTTTTATGAATCGGCGTCTTTGCCTGCAGGTAGTAATGGGGCTTGGAGTCATTTGCTCAAATGCTTACGTAAAAGCTCAAGATAGCATATCTTCTCATAGCTATAAGCCTTCAATAAAGAAAGGTGCTGCGGCAGGTCATGAAACTGCTGTTCAGAAGATTCAACAGGTCCAGCAAACTTCTTCAACAGGTAGTCTAGCAAAGCAAGAAGTTCATGAGGAGGCGAAGACCAATACGGGTGAAGAAGCACAAAATCCTGCAACAAACGAACAAGAAGCCGTAGAAAAAAAGGATGAGAAGTCTGGGCCTCCTAAAAAAGGAAGCATGGTGTTTCGTCCAGGTGATAGCGAACTTAAGTTTGAAGTACGTCTGCGCCTTCCCGAGTTCTTTTATGGGAAGAATTTGAGGCTTTTGAATAACGATAATCCTACTGATCGAGTGATTTATTTTCGTCATACAGTAGATTGCATTACACAATTTCGATATGGACAGCCCAAGGTGCCGTACGATATTGTCTATGCTAAGATGACTATTCGTAACAAAGGGGTTTGGGGTGATCCTGAGTCTATTGCCTCAACAACGTCTGCCGCAGTTAATGAGTTTGGGACTTCTTTTGGGGAGCATGGCCATGGGATTCCGCTTCACTTTCTCTGGATTCGAGAATTGTGGATTCAATTTTCGTTAAATGATCTAATGTGCCTTCCTTTTTCAAGTCCCCACAGTTTAACCTTCGGTGCTTTTCCGTTTGAACTTGGGCGAGGCATTGCATTAGGAGTTGCGTATGCTCTTGATGCGTCTGATTTAGGATTCATTTCTGAATATGCTGTTGATCAGTATGCATTTGGAGGCAAGCTTTCTGGTGAGCTTTGTAAAGGGGTATTATTTTACGATTTATATGGTGCTATTTTAGATAATAAAGGGGCATCCTTTTCTCAGACCAATGCAAAGATACGGTGTCAACAATATTTTCATAGAAATGATCAGGCTCGTGGTTTTGGTGTGATTAATTATCTTCTGGCAGCTCGGCTCAAAATACACACTATGTGGCGCAATAATGCTGCAAGCCGTATAGAGCCTTACATATTGTATAATCATAATCCTGAGCAAAAAATTGAGTTCCGTGGTGACGCTAGAAGTGATCTTATTACTATAGGTATTGCTGCTGAAAATGATTGGGGTCGCTTTGATTGGGGTTTTGATACTGCACATAACTTTGGTCACCAAAGAGTTTGTGGGTGGGATCGTAACGTTATTAGACCTGAAAATAGAGCGGGAACTGCGGTTATTGTGAACAGTAGAGTTCGCCAGGCGCCCCCTGGAGAGGAACCGACGCTGAAGTCGCCTCTTGCTTTAAATGTTCCAGAAAACCAAGATATTATTGATGTATCTCCTGAAACCCAGCTTGACAATGGGAAAGTGATTGGGGTAAACAGTCTGGGTATACTTATTAACGATAGAGATCGGTTTAGTGATGGGTATACTAATAAGTTCCATGGCTCTATGTTTGTGTTCGATATGGGCTATCTTGTATGTAAGCCAGATCTTAAGGTCTGTGCTGGCCTTGGGTATGCAAGCGGTGGTCCAAACCCTAATAAAGATCATATCAAGCGTGGTGACCATATTCGAGATGAGGTCTATGAAGGGTTTATTGGCCTTCAAGAGGTCTATTCAGGAACGCGCGTAAAAAGCGCCTACTTGTTGAGTGGCCAGGGACGCATTCCTCGACCGCTAGCTTTCCCCTCTGAAGATGTGCGCAACCAATTTGCAACAGTTGTTTCCCGATTTACGAACTTAGTGTTTGTGGGTACCGGTTGCATGTATCGACCATGTTGGTCAACCCGTAAATGGAGTTTTAACCCCAATGTTTTGTGGTTCTGGAATGATTTTGCAACACCATTTCATGACCTAAAAACGCATCAACAATCAGTTAGTAGATTTGCTCGTACGTTCCTTGGTGTTGAGCTTAATATATTTATAGATGCTGAACTTCTTCCCGACCTAAAATTCTATTCGGTCAGTGCTCTATTCTTTCCGGGAAGCCATTATAAAGATATTAAAGGACGACCACTGAATCGAGCTCAAAAAGACTTTATCGAAAACATTGGCAAGACCGGTATCGTAAATGATAAGGTTCCCTTGCTTGGTGACGATACGTCATACTTCTTTAATGTGGGCTTACAGTATAGTTTCTAGGAATTCAGCACTAGGTGTATAGTTAAAATACACCTAGTGCTATCTTTAATCTTCTTAACGCTACGCATTTCAATTCATTTGATGCATCAATCCTTGATTTCATAGGCTCCAGATTGCTATGTTAGAACTAAGGGGGGATCATGTATTGTAAGCTGGTAAGATTAGGGTTCTTGTGTATTTTCTATAGTTTTTCTTTGCAGGCGGTGGTTCAACAAGAGCAACCGCAGTCAAATATTTTTGTTCGTGCGTTATCGGGCATTTATACAGGTATTACTGATGCCCTTAAATATCCATTTAAAGCCATGGGCTCAGCTACAGTTGACGGAGCGTTGGAGAATATTCAACAGCGGTTGCAACCGAGGCAACAGGTACTTCCGGGTGGGTTGGTAAATCCTGAGGTTAAGAGCCAGGACGCTCAGATGAAAGAGATAGTTAATACCTTTTTTAAAGCGCTGAGCGCGGCAACCGATTCTAAAGATAAAGAAGCAGCAGGCGCACAGTTCATGAAAAATTTATTTAAAAATGGTGCAATTGCGCTAGGCGACTTATATAATCCCGATGGTGAAGGACGCGAAGCTCTGAGAAAAATAATTAATACACTCAAGGATTATATTAATGAAGATGGTGTGATGAAAGCACTGATTGAAGATATGCGAAACCTTGCTGTTGATGAGGTACGTATACTTTTTGAACACTTTGAAGCATTAAATCTGGATGGCGGAGCAGCTCATAGAGCTGTGAGAGCAGCCGCACAGAATGTGCGTGGCGGAGTGGAAGAGGTTGGCGATGCTCTTGATGATACCTCCCAAAAGGTTGTGAGAAATGTGCTTATAGGTGGAGTGCTCCTTATAAGTTCATGGTTTCTTTGGAGGCACATTGATAGAAATTTAAGGACACCCGCTTTAGTACTTGAAACCTCGCATAAAAATTATCTGCAGCGCTTCTTGTGTTACCTTTGGGGCAGCACTAAAAAAGAAAAACCACGGATGATATGTTCACCTGAGCTTACAGAGCGCCTAGATTCTGTTGCCCTTGCAGCGCGGATGATACATGAAAAGATTATTGCAGGCCAAAAAAATATTCGCTACAGGAATCTTCTTCTGTGGGGTCCTCCCGGCACCGGTAAAACTATGTTTGCCCGTATTTTAGCTGAGCATTCGGACATGGACTATGTTATTATGTCAGGCGCATCTTTTTCACAATATCGGGGTCGGGGAGAAGGTATTAGTCATATGAACAAGCTTTTTGAATGGGCACAAAATACTCCTACAGGTGGGCTTATACTTTTTATAGATGAGGCCGAAGCGTTCTTAGGGGGCAGGTTGGGTGCGGATATTTCTTCAGAGTCGTATCAATTGCTTACTAACTTTCTTAATCTTACCGGTGAGCGTAGTAACAAGGTTATGTTGGTGTTTGGAACAAACCATCCAGAAGTACTTGATGAGGCAATGAAAAGACGTATTGATGATTCTATAGAGATACCCCTTCCTGCGGAGCATGAACGTTTAGGTATCCTTGCCTTATATCGTGATAAACTGATGCTGGATCCTATTGAGAATAGCCCTGAATTCATTGAATCTGTCCAAAAGAACTTGTCAGACACTGTCCTTTCGGATCTTGCCTACAAGACGGATGGACTCTCAGGAGGCGAGATTGAAGGCATTATCAATAGCCTTATATCAGATGCCTCTATTCGTGAAGATGGTCTTATTACTCCTGAGCTTATTGTAGTTGCAGTAGATTTTGCTATGCAAAAACATGTTGCTTTTGAGCAAGGTTTTAATCATTAGTCCCAATCAACTTTTTTTAAGGCAGGCTTTGCTATGCGAAAGGTCTAGTGCTCTCGTGAGACCTGTGGCGAATCTTCTCTGGAATGCTATACTGTTTCTAGTATAAGAAAAAATGTCTCTAAACGGGTGAGGATATGAAACACTATACAAACTATGTACTTCTAGCTCTTTTACTGGGTGGAGCGGGTTCTTGTCAGAGTCTTCATGCTGCTGCAGTAACACTACCGTCTGCCAGGTCGATTACGGAATTTTTATCTAGATGGCGATTAGAATCTGCTGGTGAGGGGATTCTCGCAGCATCTCAGGTATTTTCTAATAAAGCTATGATCATTGCCTTAACTGTTGGGATTGTTGGATTGGTGTTATGTGCATCATCGCGGCCATCCGCTGGTATGAGAAGATTATTCCATGATATGAATCATATAGCTGCCGGGGGTGGACTCCATGGCATTGCTCAGCAAGTAGCGCTGGGGCTGGGTGGTGCATTAGGCAATGGTGAAGTCGCTGCAGGTTAATAGAAACCTTGGTTGGATCAATATGCCCTCCACACCATAATGAGTTGTGTAAGCCTATTGTCTGCAGCCAAAGAACAATAGTTTAGTATCCATATTCAGGATAAGTCGGGAAGGCAGATTATTCGATCTACCTCATGAAACTCTTTCCAAAGAAGGCTCTGCTATGCTAAGGTGAGGTGGTTTTGAAAGAATCTATACTCTTGGAGGCTGTGGCAAAATTTCTTAGGTACGCTATACTGGTACGAGTATAAGATAAAAGAAGCTCTATAACGTAGGACTAATGGCAATGAAACAATATGCAAACTATGTATTTCTAGCTCTTTTACTGGGCGGAGCAGGATCTTCTTCGACGAATCTTTATGCTGCCGCAGTAGCACCAACAGAAGGTAAAAAAGAAGAAGTTAAGCAAAAAGAAAATAAAAAAGAAAAATCTGGGTGGCAGGAGTACTTTGTAAATAATGGGGTAGCTCTTGCTGCTGGTGCAGGGACTGGTCTATCTCTTTATCATGTACCTTCTGTAGCCGTCCCTTACGTAGCTGCCGGTGCAGCTGTTACATTAGGGATAAAACTTCTTGAGAAGATACGTGAGAGCAAAGGTATACGAAGGCTATGGAGTGATGCGAATACTATAGCTGAAAACGATGGATTGAACGGTCTTTGGAAAGCAGGTGGCAAGGCAGCTGCTGCAGGGATAGGGGAGGGTATGAAGGAAAACTTGGTTGATCCAACGGGTAAGCAAATAAAAAACTGGATGGATGAAAACTTTAAGCCGATAGCATTTACTGTTTTAGGGGTAGGGGCTGGACTTATTGGTCTTTGGTATGGCGCAAAAATTCTGAATAACTATTTTGAAAAGCATATAAATAAGCCTCGACTTGATGTGATAATAAAAAAGGCTTCCTCTCAGGGAATGTTGGGTACGCTTACCAGACAAATCGTTGTCGATGACCCGACCCGTATCCGATTCAATCTTTTCCTGCATACGAATTTTAAGGTGAAACAATCAATTATAAGTGGCAATGAAGATGCTCGATTTAGAACAGCACTTCTTTGGGGACCTTCTGGGTGTGGTAAGCGTATGTTTGCCCAAGAAATGGCACATTTCGCAGGTATGGATTACTATGAGATACCGTGGTCTTCATTCCAGAAATTCAAAGAAGCTGATGCAAGTCGTGCTATAGAGGAATTTTTCAAACGTGAAGTAACGAAATCTACAAATGGTGCAGTTATCTATATTGATAATGCACAGATGCTCTTTACTCCTATGCTCTCAACGGGTGCGACTCCATCACCCTATGCCTTGATTAGAAGTGCTCTTATTGAAAACATTGAGGGGCGCAGTTCTAGGTTCTCAGTTATCTTTGGGATGACGGGTAAGCCAGTTCTTGCTCAGGATACTGCTCTGATGATTGATGATATCATAGAAGTGTCATTACCTAAAGTTGCTGAAAGAAAACGGCTTCTTAAAACGTATAGAGATCTTTACTTTATGACACCTAATATATCTGAGGAAACGCAACAAGCAGTTCAGCGCATGTTAGATGATCAGACACTTGAAAACATAGCAAAACGATTAGATAAGGCTTCTGCTTCTGAGCTTGCCTCATTTATGAGCACCCTAAAAATTGAAGCAACACTTCCTACTTCAGAAGGCCTGACGCCGAGTTTAGTATCTCAGCTGATTGCAAGAGCTGAGCACCGTTTTGAAGAGGCTATTGCTTAGCTATTACTCAGAAAAGAATATCTATAACCCAGCAAGGTACGCATCTTGCTGGGTTATTTGCGGCCGATAGTAAAGTTGCATGCTTTGGGTAATTTGTTTAGAATAGATAACGGAAATATCTATTGATCGAGAGTTTGGTGCATAAGAAAGTTAAGAACCATGAATTATTATGAACGTACCGTTGGCTGCGGCCAGGTGCACGGCGATCTTGTAGGAAAAACGATTTCACTTTCAGGATGGGTTAACAAACGGCGCGATCATGGGACTATTATTTTTGTGGATCTACGTGATCGTACAGGTCTTATGCAGCTCGTTTTTAGTCCGGATTATTCGGCAACGGCTCATGAATTAGCCGATCAATTGCGTTCTGAATATGTTATTTCTGTAAAAGGAACGGTAGTTCACCGAGCTGCTGGAACGATTAATCTTGAGATTCCAACAGGTAAATATGAATTACAAGTGCATGAGGTGGTGCTTTTAAACAAAGCAAAAGCACTTCCATTCCAACTTGATGAAGCAGCTCACGTGGATGAAGAGATTCGTTTAAAATATCGGTATCTTGATTTGCGAACTCCTGAAATGCAGCACCATCTAGCAATGCGCCATAAGATCATCTATGCTATGCGGCAGTATTTTAATGAGCAAAATTTCTATGAGATTGAGACTCCTATTCTTACAAAAAATACTGCTGAAGGTGCACGGGAATTTCTTGTGCCCTCTCGTCAATATCACGGCTCATTCTACGCACTTCCTCAATCACCACAGATTTATAAGCAACTTCTCATGGCTGGTGGACTTGAGCGCTATATGCAAATTGCACGGTGCTTTAGAGATGAAGATCTTCGTGCTGATAGGCAGCCAGAGTTTACTCAGCTTGATGTTGAGATGTCATTTATTTCTGAAGCTGATATTCAATCGTGCATTGAAGGACTGTTAGCACATATTTTTGGTACGATAATGAACCATCAGATTTCTCTTCCTTTGCCTCGGATGACCTATGACAAGGCAATGAGCACCTATGGTTCTGATAAGCCTGATTTAAGATTTGATTTGCCTATTACTGAGCTGACGTCTCTTTTTCAGGGAACATCACTTGCCTTTCTAAAAGCAGTGCTTGATAAAGGTGGTAGAATTGGCGCCCTCCATGTAGCTAAGCATGCCTTTACTCGTTCCGAGCTTGAAGGATGGGTAAGCAAGGCTTTAACTAATGGAGCAAAGGGGCTCGTTTGGATACGATTTAAAGAAAACGGAGAGTTTGAGGCTCCTATTGCCAAGTTCCTTCCTGCAGATTTTTTTAAACAGGTCAAGGCCTTGATCCCTTCTTTAGAGGAAGGTGATACCCTTTTCCTCATCGCCGGCAAATACCAGGATGCTTGGACACAATTAGGTCGTTTACGCGTACAGCTTGGTGAGGCGCTTGGTCTTATAGACCACAAAGAAGTAAATCTTTTGTGGGTGACCGATTTCCCTCTACTTGAATATGATGATGCTCGTGGACAATGGAGCTCTGTACATCATCCCTTTACCTCACCTCAAGAAGGTTGGGAAAAGTTGCAACCAGGGGAAATGAAGGCCCGTGCCTATGATATTGTATTTAATGGGATTGAACTTGGTGGAGGTTCCATTCGAATTCACAACCCAGAAGTGCAGCGCAAAGTATTTGATTATCTAGGGTTAGACAAAGATGATATGGAATCCCATTTTTCATTCTTGCTTGAAGCCCAAGAACTTGGTTTTCCTCCTCATGGTGGGATTGCCTTAGGTATAGATCGTTTTGTTATGCTTCTTGCTCACTGTAAGTCAATTAGGGATGTGATAGCCTTTCCAAAGACACAAAGTGGATATGACCCTCTTATGCAGGCTCCGACTCCAGTCGCTTCGAAGAAGCTAGAGGAGTATGGCCTTAGGGTTGTGAAGAAGGAAGCGGGCTCATAAGCCTCGAAATATAACTAGATAAGATCAACGTCTTCAAGTTTGTATTTGAGCAAATTTAGTGCTGCTTTTGTTCGCGTATGCTAAAGATGCGAATACTAGCATACGAGGTAAAATACATTTCTACTGCAACCCATTAGTTCTCTTTTTAATTAAGAACTTGTTGTTGGCTGCAATACCATCCATTGCGCATCCCCTGCATTCGATCAGGGATTCCGCCTCTGATGTCAATACCGCTCCGTGCTGGCGGTTGGGAATGATAAAAACATTGACAATCACTTTGTTTTGCACCTTCACATTGTTCCTTAGAACCATAAGGTCCTTCAATTGCATTTAGATCCATTGCTCCTAATAGGAACGATAAGGAAATGAATAGTTTTTGAAGTTTCATTTTTTTCCCTTTTCTCCATTGTGTGTATATTAGTTATATTATTGTTACTTGGCATTGACATCAAAGTAAGCACCAATTACCTCCTGAAAATATCTTAGTGGTATCTAGAGTCATCTCGAGTTCTCTTATTAATTAACACAGACCCATCCGTGAAGCTCTTGGGGCTTAAAGCAGGAGTTTTTACCACAGCTTTTTTCACACGCCTCTTTGGTTGGATATCCTCCGCCCTCACCAATCCTTATATTCTTCAACTGTATATTTGCGGCTTGTATATTTATGGCTCCAAATACGCATAATATAAAGAGGGATAGTTTTTGAAGTTTCATGTTTTTCTCCATGTTATTATTTCACTTTTTTTATTTACGTTGCATCAAGGTCACACTGAGAAGATTTCTTTACGAGATCCAACATCTCTATGTTGGAGTCAATGAGCTCTCTTAATTAATGTATTCGCAATACCACCCAGGTTCCCTGTGTATTCCGATGTCGACTCTGAATGGATCCTTTTGGGGTGGCGTTGGCCTAGAATAAAAACAACCGCCTCCTACTCCTGAGCAGTTTTTTTCACACGCCTCCTTAGAAGGATAATTTCCTTGAGGTCCCATAGCTTCTATCGTTGCCCCTAATAGGCAGGATACAAAGAAGAATAGTTTTTGAAGTTTCATGTTGGTTTCTCCATGTTAGGCGTGTTATCTGTAGGCACCTTTTTTTGTTGATATTAAGTAAGTAAGGAAGCAAAATCACAACCTTGAAAACTGCAGTCAATGCATTTTCTTTTAATTAAGCTGAGATTTAGGATCTGGTTCGCAGATCCAATCAGACCACCCAGTCGGTTTTGGCTCAGGAAAACATTTGGTTTTACAGTTTTTTTGGCACCCCTCTTCAGAATGAGTATATTTTCGAGAATAGTATCCGTCTTCTTGGCAAACATACCATCCAGTAGGCACTGGATTAGGAATACATTTTCTTGTACAAGTTTTTTCACATGCCTCCTTAGAAGACATAGCTTTTGTATTCATTACTCCTCCTAATAGGCATACTACAAAGAAGAATAGTTTTTGAAGTTTCATGTTTTTTTCCTTTTATCCATGTTGGTGGTCTATTTTTTTGATTGAAGTAGAAGTAGGGGCGAGTAGTTGTCTCACCCCTTTAGATTAGTTACTTCGTAAAATTCCTTAGTAGATATCTTCTTCCGAGTCTTCAATATCAGTTTCGATGCTTGTTTTTTGACAAACAGCAGCTATACCGGGTTGTAGGCATGCTTTAAAGCATTCTTCCTTCGTATCAAATTCAACAGTTGTAAGTCCGCCAAACGAACAGATATACTTGGTCTTTTCTTCAGCACTCGCTTGGAACGCTGTACCAAGTGCACATAGTGCAAGTAAAGCTACAATACATTTCATGATGACTCCTTTTAATGAGATATTTTCACATTGTTACTTATAGTATATTTAAAATCAGAATTAAATTGCAATAGTTTCTATAAGAATTGTTGGGGGTGGGTGAAAATACTCTTAGATGATCTGCCAAAAGGGCTATCCCTAATTGATGGAGGGAACTCAATTATGAGTCCGCCAGACTTAAGTAAAAAAAGACTACTGTTTTAGTAGAGAATCGAGAATTTGGTTGATGAGCTGAGGGTTTCCTTTACCTTGAGTCTTTTTCATAACCTCACCAACGAAGAATCCGCGCAAGCGGTCTCGGCCTTCTTTAAGCTCTGCAGCTTTATCAGGATATTCTTTGATAAGGTTTTGGACCATGAGCTCAAGCTCTTTTGTATCCCCCATCTGTTGCAGACCCTTTTTCTCCATAATGGTATGTGGATCTTGCCCAGTAGTAGCCATATCTGAAAAGATTTCTTGGGCAGCCCGATTGTTAATGGCACCGCTGTCGAGCATTTCGACTAACTTGGCGAGCATTTCGGGAGTGATTTTGCAGGTTGATGGTTCTAGCTTTTCTTGTTTAAGTAGCCCAAGAAAATCTCGAAGAACCCAGTTGATAAGATGTTTGCTTTTCGTGTAAGAACGTGCTTTTTCATAAAACTGAGCTATTGAAAGATCAGTAATAAGGATATCGGCTTCGTATTCAGAAAGACCATCATTCATGTAACGGGTCAGCCTCTCAAAAGGAAGCTCCGGCATCTGAGTTTTAATTTGGGCAATAAATTCTGCATCAAGATCAATTGAGGGAAGGTCTGGGTCTGTAAGATAGCGATAATCTACTGCTTCTTCTTTTGAGCGCATAACTTTGGTGACACCCTCTTTAGTATCCCAAAGCCTTGTTTCTTGAAAGAGTTTTTTTCCTGCTTCCAAGGTAGTAATATGCCGCTCGATTTCATATTCAATGGCATCTGAAATGTACTTAAATGAATTTATATTCTTAAGTTCGCATCGGGTACCAAATTCTTTAGCGCCTTTTTTGCGCACCGATATGTTGGTGTCAGCTCTAAATGCGCCTTCTTCCATATTGCCCGTGCCGATCTGTAAGTATTGCACAATAAGACGAAGGTTCTTCAGATATTCTCGCGTTTCGTAGGCGCTTGAAAGATCAGGATGGCTTACTACTTCTAATAGAGGAGTTCCTGCTCGATTAAAATCAACAAAGCTTTCATGGCCTAAGGAGCTATGTACATTCTTCCCCGCATCTTCCTCAATATGAATGCGAGCAAGACGTATTTTTTTGGTAGATCCATCTGGAAGTTTTATCGCAAGATGCCCATTGAGGCAGATAGGAAAGTCAGTTTGAGTAATCTGGTAGTCTTTTGGAAGATCAGGATAAAAATAGTGCTTTCTTGCAAATATAGAGCGTAGCTGAATATCACAGTTGAGTGCAAGCCCTGCTTTGACTCCAGCTATGACAACTTGCTTATTTAAAACAGGAAGGACTCCAGGCTGTCCAGTACAGATCTGGCAAATATGAACATTAGGAATGTCGGTAATTGCATTAGAACTACTACAGAAGAGCTTGGTGTTCGTGATGAGCTGAACATGCACTTCCATACCGATTGTTACTTCATAATCAGGATATTTATCCAAGATAGATGGGTTTTCTTTCACTGCAGGTCCTTAAGGCGTATCAAGTAATGTATTGTGAGAAAGTATATCAAAAAAGAGAGGGTTCATCTATGTGGTTTCATGGGTGACGTTAGTATGATGGGGAGTGGCACGATGAGTGAGGGGCGAATAGAAAATGAGTGGTAATATGAGTGATTTGGGGAGCGGAAGAAAACATGAAAGCCTGAAGCAGATCGAAGGTAGAGAATTCAAAGACCTCTCCGAAATGTATAGAAAAAATAATTTTAAAAACCCTTGAAATTCTGTATGAAAATTTGGTAGAGTAACAGATATACTTATTGTTAAAATATTAAAAAAGGAGTATCTATGAAAGCAGCACATATAGCTATTGTTCTCGCACTTTTGAGTCTTC
>Ga0207145_1082_pt1 | contig 13084 bp, 11 predicted proteins | sample Alteio_BWMinHeat_35_FD_153578 | JGI IMG/M metagenome (GOLD analysis project Ga0207145, IMG submission 153578) | Enriched cells from forest soil in Barre Woods Harvard Forest LTER site, Petersham, Massachusetts, United States -... | ecosystem: Environmental > Terrestrial > Soil > Temperate forest >...
GAATCCTCCCGCCCCAGCCAATTTTCTGTAACTGAGATTGCGGATGCTTCGCTAGTCTCGGGCGGTTGGCAAGCCAGCTTCGGTCCAACCTCGCCAGCCGCCATCCATCGATTCCACGTTTGTGTAGCCCATTTTTTGCAGATTATCGGCGACTAGCGCGGAGCGAAAACCGCCGCCGCAATAAAGTACGAGCTTGGTGGCCGTGTCGGGAACCCGCTGCTCGATGTCGCGCTCGATGACGCCTTTGCCCATGTGAACCGCGCCGGGGAGATGGCCTTTGGCCCACTCGTTATCTTCGCGGACATCCACGAGAATCATTTTTTCGCCCGCGTCGATGCGGCGTTTCACATCAGGGACATTGGTTTCCTTAACGCGCTGCTTGGCATCCTGGACAAGCTTCAAGAACTGCGGGGAGTGCACCATAAAGCCCTCCGGAATTTATTCAGGTAAAAAAGCCTAACACAATCGAAGAGATCAGTGGCAAGCCAGTGCGGTGGAATCCAACCCTGGCACTAGCAATTCATCCTGCCGGATTCGACGATAACAAGTTGAAAAAAAGTGCTCTGAGGAAAGCTACTAGTTTCCCGCGTCTTTTTTGGAATGAACCTTCACCAGGTTCACCAGATTCCAGCGCATGGTTTCCGGCACGCGATCACCTTCTCCCATCATTTTCCCTTTGCCTTTGGTAATGATGTAGAACAACTCGCCGTCCGTCTTGCCGGCGAGGGTCGCGGGATCGGCCCAATCGTGCATAGCCAGCTTCATGGACTCGACGATTTCGCCCTTGCCGTCTCCCTTGGCTCCGTGGCACATGGCGCAATCGTAGCCGTAAATTTTGCGCGCCGCAGCGAGGCCTTCCGGAGTCGGCTTAACCGGGTTTTTCTTGTCAATGTCTTCCTGCGAGATTTTGTATTCTTCCCCGGCGGTTTGCGAATCTTTTGGCTTTTCTTGTCTAGCGGCCGGCTTCGCGCGGGCCATTCCAAGACTCGCGACCAAGATTGCGCCCAGAACTAACAAGGCTTTTTGCATAGCTTCCTCCTGACAGGAAGGGCCGGCCGAACGAGAGGAATCGCCGAGATTCTTTGGAGCGATTCTACGCCCCAGGAGCGGGAAAAGACAGCCTAAGAGCACGTTGCAACGCGGATTAGTCGAGATCCCGCCAGTTGGACCCGGAAGAAATTTCCACGACAAGGGGGACGGCAAGCTTGTGCACGCCTTCCATCTCCTCGCGGACAAGTTTTTCAAGCTTGCTTTTTTCTTTTGGCGGAGCTTCAAACAGAAGTTCGTCGTGCACCTGCAAAATCATTTTGGATTCGAAATTCCCGGCGGATAGGCGCTCATCAATTTTAATCATCGCCAGCTTGATCAGGTCCGCTGCTGTGCCTTGTAACGGCGAGTTCAGGGCAGTGCGTTCCGCAAAACTGCGAAGCTGGGCCTGCGGCGAATTAATCTCCGGAATCGGGCGAATCCTGCCGAAAAGCGTTTTCGCCACTGCTGTCTTCCGCGTTTCGACCAGTATCTTGTCCAGAAATTCTTTCACTCCCCGATAGCGTGTGAAATACGCGTTGATGAATTGAGCGGCTTCCTTCTGTCCTATGCCAAGCTGTTGCGACAGGCCGAAGGCCGAGAGTCCATAAATAATTCCGAAATTGATAGCCTTCGCCGCGCGGCGATGTTCCGCATTTTGCGCCATCGGTCCAACACCGAAGACTTCCTGAGCGGTGCGCGCGTGAATGTCTTCGCCATTGCGGAAGGCATCGACGAGGACTGGATCGCGGGAAAAATGCGCCATCACGCGGAGTTCGATCTGCGAATAATCCGCCGATAGAAGAATTTTGCCCTTCTCCGCGACAAACGCCGCGCGAATTTCTCTCCCTAACTCCGTGCGAATCGGAATGTTTTGCAAATTCGGATCGCTTGAACTAAGCCGGCCGGTCGCCGCCGTCGTCTGCGAAAAACTCGTATGCAAACGGCCGGTCTGCGGATGGATCAGTTTCGGCAGCGCATCGACGTACGTCGATTTGAGCTTCGAAATTTCGCGGTACTCGATAATTTTTGCCGGCAGCTCGTGCTGGGCAGCCATTTCCTCGAGAATGTCGGCCGCTGTCGAGCGCATCTTTCCTTTTCCGCGGCGCGCCGGTGGCTGCAGGTTCAGCTTGTCGAACAGAATCTCCGCAAGCTGTGCCGGCGAGTTGATGTTGAATTCATTTCCCGCAAGCTTCCAAATTTCTTTTTCCAGCCGCCGGACTTCCGTATCCATCGACTTGGACATCTTGTCGAGCTCTTTCGGGTCCACGCGAATCCCGATGCGCTCCATGTCGGCGAGGACAGGCGCAAGCGGCAAATCGATCTTCTCGTATACGTCCGCAAGTTCTCGTTGGTCTATCTGCGCGCGCAAAACAGGAGCGAGGCGCTGCAGGTAGTCCGCGCGTTCCCCTGGGCCGCCGCCGAGCACGACATTCCATTGGCGCATAACCACGTCGGCGAGATTGTGGTTCGCCGTAGTCGGCCGCAGAAGGTAGGAATAGAGTTGGGTCGCGTGTTTGAGATTCGCGACGCGCCCCGCGAGAAGCTGAAAAAGTTTTGGATCGTGAACGATTTTGGCGTGCTTTGCATCCGCAAGAACCGGCGCCAGCGCTTTGAGCGCCTCGCCTTTCTCATCGAGCCAAACGGAACGGCCCTCGCCTGCTTTCGAAGAAACTTCAATCGAAGCGATGCGTGTTCCAAACCCTTCCGATTCCCGCTCGCCAAGCTCCAGGTTCAGCCAAACCGCCAGAGGCTGCTTGACCGAAACTTTTCCGAGATACGCGCGAAACTCGGCAGCATCCGCAAATGCCGCGTAGTCCGCCTTCACGCTGGGCTCCACGCTCGCCGGTGCGGACGACGCCAATTCCTCCGCGCTCAACTCCTTCAGCAGCGAGTTGAAACCGAGCTCACGATAAAGCGCGCCCAGCGCCACGACATCGGGCTCCCGCCGTTCCAGCGCATGCAGGTCCAGCTCCAGCGGCAAGTCCGTCGCAATCTTCGCCAACTGCTTCGACATCATCACCTGCTCGCGTTGCTGCTGCAACGCCTCGCGGTAGCGTTTGTTCGGCACTTCATCCGCATGATCCAGTGCCTTCTCTACGCTTCCGTATTTCTTGATCAGCTCCGCAGCGCCTTTTTCGCCGATGCCTTTCGCGCCGGGAATATTGTCGATGTTGTCGCCCAGCAGGGCCATGTAATCCACAACTCGCTCGGGAGACACACCCAAAATCTCTTCTACTTTCTTTTCATCGACAATGACGTCCGCCTTCGCCCCGCCCGACCCGGTCCGCAGTGTCCGCACGTTTTTTCCAACGAGCTGCATCATGTCTTTGTCGTTCGAAATTACCAGCACATCCAGATTCTTCTTTGCGGCTTGCAAAGCCATCGCGCCGATCACGTCGTCGGCTTCGTAACCCTGCACTTCCAGAATCGGCAACCGCATCGCCTCGCACAACCGCCGCACAAAAGGCAATTGCACACGCATTTCATCCGGCATCGGCTGCCGCTGCGCTTTGTATTTTTCAAACAGTTTGTCGCGAAAAGTAGCACCCGGAGGATCGAACACTATGCCGATGTAATCCGGCTGATAGTCCTTGATGAGCCTGCGAAGAATGTTGCCGAAGAGGAATGGAACGTTGGTAGGCACGCCTCCCGGCCCGGTCAGCCGCTGCGGCATGGGTGCAAAAAAAGCGCGATAGACGTGCGCCATCGCATCCACAAGGAATAGTTTTTTTGGTGCAGCAGGCATGCCGGCGAGTATAGCAAACGCGATGCCGCACAAATCGCTTTCCCTGACGCCACGCTAAAAACCTCGGGCCGCCCGGATATCTTTTGATCGCGGGCGGCCCGAGAGAAACTGCAAGTTGAATTTACCTTTGGTTTGGCTTGTCGGGCCGAGACTGAGACTTCGGCTCAGGCTTGCCAGAGTTAGGCTGCTTCGATTCGCTCTGTGCTCCCGTCCCTGCTTGCGAAACAAGCAACATCTGGGTCCCGCTGTCGAGATGCACGTTTTTCCCGGCTGAGGTGATCAGCGAACCCTGCGTGCTGTTTGACGCGGCCGAACTCAGGTTCAGCCCATTCAAACCGAACACGCCCTGGCTGTTAGAGGTGAGCTGGCCTGCCGCGTTCAAGCCTCCAACCGCGCCTTGCGTGGAACCGGCGAGGCTCCCAGTCGCATTTGTTGTTGAGTTCAGGGCCCCAGCCGCCGATCCTCCAGTCCTCGCCGCCGTATTTGTGACGGATCCAACTGCGCCTCCCGCCGTGGAAGTTACACCTCCGAGAGCGCCACGACCGCTTGCCGCGCCCGACCCTGCGGCGGAAGCGCCTGCGCCGCCAAAGGTGTCGACGTCAGAGCCAGACGCTGCGGCGCTCGTTTGCGCCGCAGCAATCGCTTGAATCGCCACATTCACGGGTACTTCCTCGCCGTTTTTCAAGATGGCCTTGTCAAACACGACGCCGAGCGCGGATTCCGAATCACCTTTGCTGCGCGCGGAAGCCTGCGTGACGTGCCCGACAAGCTTCGTACCCTTTGGAAATACCGTCTTGCCATCTGATTTCGCCGATTCGGTGGTGCGTGCATTTACCGGATCTCCCGGCTTGCATTTCTTCGAATCAAGCGGCGCACTCAGAGCCGCATTGACGGTCGAGCCGCTAGCGAGTGCACCGCCATTCTGTCCTGCGTTCGCCGCACCAGAGGCAGCCGTTGATCCGTTCGCGGAAGCTTGCGCTCCTTGCTTATTGACATCCGCGGAAGCCTGAGCGCTTGATTGTGTCCCTGCCTGTGCTCCTGCTGGCGTCTGTGCCGCCTCGCTCGCCGCGGCAATCGCCCCTGCAAGCAGCATCAATCCAATTCGGTTCATAGTGTTAATCCCTCCAAAAAAATGTCTTACTTGGCTGAGCCGGGTTAGGCCCCAACACCATGTAAGGGTCACAAATAGACGGTTTGATAGACGCAAGGACGATACCAAGAATTAACATCTTTAAATTCAATGAGATGACAGTCGTTTCGGCCCGCTTTTGATGGACTCTGGTACCGAAAATCGACGCTGTTCCCGGTAGGTTTTACATCACTCGGAGCGCACGATGCCCTGATGATTCCCGCTCAGATAATGCCCAGCGGCTTGGCTACTTCCGCCAAAATATCCGCGGCACGCAACAGTTGTTCTCTCTTGTGCGTCGCGCTCACGATGGCCCGTAGCCTTGCTTTGCCTTCCGCTACCGTGGGGAATCCGACGGCAGGCGCAAACACACCGGCCTCAAACAGTTTCTTGGAAAACTCGAACGCCTTAGCCGCATCGCCCACGTGAATGGGTATAATCGGCGTCTCGCTCACTTTGAACTGAAATCCTCGCTTCTTCAATTCCCGCTTAAACATTTTTGTGTTCGCCCACAGTTTCTTGACCAGCCTCTCGCCTTCCGGAGAATCGAGGAGCGAAAACGCGGCCTGGCAGGCCGCCACTGTCGCAGGCGGATGCGAAGTCGAAAACAAAAATGGCCGGGCTCGCAAGTACAGAAAATCAATCAGGTCGCGCGATCCAGCGACGTATCCGCCCATCGCACCGATGGCCTTGCTCAGGGTCCCAACTTGAATATGCACGCGCCCATGGCAATTCAAATGATCCACTGTCCCACGCCCGCCGCGGCCCAACACGCCGCTGGAATGCGCGTCGTCCACCATCATGATGCAGTTATATTTTTCCGCGAGGTCACACAGTTCCGGCAGCGGCGCGATGTCTCCGTCCATGGAAAAAACGCCGTCTGTGATAATCAATTTCTTGCCGGGAAATTCAAGGTGCTCCTGCAAAATCCGCTCGCAATCCTTCACATCCTTGTGCTTGAACACTTTGATCGTAGCTTTTGAAAGCCTCGCCCCATCGATAATTGAAGCGTGGTTCAACTCATCCGAAATAATCAAGTCTTCCTTGCCAAGCACAGCCGAAACCGTTCCGGCGTTCGCCGTAAACCCGGACTGGAACACGACGCACGCTTCCACATTCTTGAACCGCGCGATCTGCTCCTCCAGATCCATATGAATCTTCATCGTGCCGGCGATCGTTCGAACCGCGCCCGCCCCCGCTCCGTATCGTTTGATCGCGTCCAGCGCCGCCTTCCGCAGCGATTTGTGCGTCGTCAATCCCAAATAATTGTTTGAAGCCAGGTTGATTACTTCCCGCCCGTCAAAAATGCAAACAGGCTTTTGCTCGCCCTCCAGCACACGGAACTTCGGCGCCACTCCCTTCGTCCTCAGCTCGTTCAGCTGATCCGAAATGTACTGCGCGGGATTCCTCTTCGTAGTCTGCGTTCCGGTCTCGGACATTGCGTGGCTCCTGTGGGACGATTTTGCCAGGGAAACTATTCTGCTCCATGCGGAGGGCCGGGAGCAAACTGCTTCGCGGCAACCTGTTGCTTACAAAAGCTCGGAGTCGTATCTCCGAAAAACCGCTTGCAGCGCGGCGGGCGTTCGCTCTTTCATGGCGTGTATTGCCTGAATCAACTCATAAATCTGGGGCGTCATCACGAGGAGATACCGGAGAAGTCCAGGCCCGGGATTCCAATAAGTGTGCGGCGTTCCGCGCGGCACGAAGACTGCAGAACCGGCCTTCGCTTCCACGTCTTTGTCGCCAGCTCTCACGCACAGTGTACCTTCGAGAACATACCAGGCCTCGTCATCCTTGTTGTGCAGATGAAGAGGAGCAATAAAACGAGGCGGCCCCGGCGGACCACCGGCATCGCGCCACTCCGCGATCACGAAGCTATCCTTGCCAGTTCCGAGAGTGTTGCCTGCCAGTTGTGGTGCGATAACTTCTGAATTCATGTCAATGCACACCGAGGCCGTTGCGTGACGAGAAACGTACTAGCCGGACATTCCATTCGGGTAAAGTAGAATTTTCCCCGCCAACCCGCCCTGCAATTTCGCAAACGCATTCTCGAATTTCTCCAGCGGCTCGCGCTCTCCAAACAGAGGCTCCAAATCCAGCCGGCCCGCCTTCAACAGCGCCGTCATCTGCACCCAAGTCCCATACATCCGCCGGCCATAGATTCCTTGCACCGTCGCGCCCTTGAAAATCACGTCATTCACCAAATCCAGCGGCACATTTTCCGTTGGTATTCCCAGTAGCGACGCCCGCCCCCCGGCTCGCAACGCTTTGAACCCTTGTTGAATCGCCGTCGGATTTCCGCTCATCTCCAGCAAGGCATCCACACCCGTACCGCTCGTCTCAGCCAAAATTCGACCGACCGCATCCTCCGCCGCGGGATTCAACACCACGTCCGCGCCCATTTTCTTGGCCATGGCGCGCCGCTTCTCGTTCGTTTCTGTTGCAAACACGGTGGAACTTCCGCAAGCTTTTGCCACAGCGATCGACATCAAGCCAATCGGGCCGCATCCCGTCACCAAAACGGTCTGCCCTGCAATCGGCCCTGCCAACACGGTATGCACCGCATTGCCCAGCGGATCGAGAATCGCGCCGTAATGTTCCGGAATCGCCGGGTCCAGCTTCCAGATATTCGACGCCGGTATTTTCACGAACTCCGCAAAGGCTCCATCCTGATCGATTCCGATAATCCTCAAATTCTGGCAAATATGCGCTTCGCCCAGCCGGCACTGGTGGCAGTGCCCACAATTGACGTGCATCTCCGCACTGACAAAGTCTCCGGACTTCACAGCGGTTACGTCTTCGCCCACACGCTCGACAACGCCGCAAAATTCATGCCCCAGCGTCAACGGTGGCTTGATCCGCCCTTGCGACCACCGGTCCCATCCATAAATGTGCAAATCTGTCCCGCAAATGGAAGCTGTCTTGACGCGCACCAAAACGTCGGCCGCGCCAATCGCCGGCACTTGCGCCGTTTCATACGACAGGCCGCGTGCCGCCTGCATTTTCCGCAACGCCTTCATCGTCGCCGCCATCTATTCGAATCCTCGCCTAACGCACAATCTTCGATGCTAGCACAGCCCGCCTTCCGGCAACTCTTTGCTCCTCGCCCTGTCCAAGCGAGGCCGTGTTTCGAATTTCGTATTTTGAATTTCGTTCTTTACTACGGCTCACCGCGAAATTTCCTCCAAAACCAACCCGTTCGTCCGTGGCCCCATAACCCCCACAACCGTCGCCACCAAAATCATCGCTACCGCCAACATCGCAAACACTGTGGGCACTCCGTGAACCAGCACAGCTCCGATCAAAATCGAAGTGAACGCCGCGCTCAAACGGCTCCAGCTATACGTAAATCCCACACCGGTTGCCCGCAACCGCGTTGGAAACATTTCCGCTTGATACGCATGAAACGCCGCTGAAAACCAGTAATTTGCGAGCGTCAGCAGCGCTCCAAATCCGACTACCGCCGCGGGCGCAATCGAGTTCCCAAATCCCAATCCGAGTCCGGCAACAAGCAAGGCCAGCACAACGATCGTCCACTTGCGTTCCATCCTGTCCGATGTCCACGCGGCCAAAAGCGGGCCGATGGGCGACACTACCGCAATCAGCATCGTGTATTCCAGCGAATGCAAAAGCGAAACTCCGCGCTTCAACAGAAACGTCGGCGCCCAATTCGCAAATCCATAAAACCCAATCGTCTGCAACGCCTGAAAAATCACTAGCATCACCGTTCGCGAAAGATAAGGCCGCCTCCACAACTCCCAAAATGATCCGCTCTCCTTCTTCTCTGTGTCCTCTGCGCTCTCCGTGCCGTCTGTGTAAATTCTTTTTCCTTCTTTTGAAAACGACTCCGTCTCGAGCCCCGACATGATCGCGTCCGCTTCCGCCAACCGCCCCCGGCTCTCCAACCATCTCGGCGACTCCGGCAATCTTCTACGGAACCACCATGTCAACAGCGCCCCCGACGCTCCGATCACCATCACCCATCGCCATCCGCTCATCAAAAAATGTGTCGGCACCAGCAAACGCGAAAGTACCGCCGCCACCGGCACCGCGCAAAATCCCGCCACTTGCGTAATCGCTACGTACCGCCCCCGCGCGCGCCCCGGCACCACCTCCGTCACATACGTGTCAATCACCACAATTTCCGCGCCAATCCCCATACCCGCAAAAAACCGCAACGCAATCAACCACGCCGCCGTAGGCGCAAACGCATCCGCAAACGTAAACACCGAATAAATGAGCAGCAGCAGAATGAACGCGCTCCGCCGCCCCATCCGGTCGCTCCCCATCCCGAACACGACCGTCCCCACAAACATCCCCAAAAATCCCGCCGCCACAAAAAGCGTAAATTGCCGCAGCGTCAGAAACCCCGACTGCTGCAACGCCGCGCCGATGTACGCCACAATAAAAATGTCGTAAAGATCGAAAAAGTTGCCAAGCGACACCAACGCAATGAAGCGTCGGTGAAACCTCCCCAGCGGCAGCCGCTCAATCCTCTCCGCAATCGTCAACTTGCTCTCCGCCAAGAGTGCCCCCTATCGCTGTAGGGGAGGGGCTTGCCCCTCCCTCTTTCTTTTGAATTGTCATTCCGAGCGTAGCGAGGAATCTGCTTTTCGAATTTCCAGTTTCCAAATTTCGCTTTTCGTCTTTTCTACTTCACTTCCGCCACAACTCCAATCTTTTCCAGCGCCCTCAAATACTCCACCACCATCTCCAACGGCACTGGCCCATACTCCGCCGACACCGCATCCCGAATCTCCTGCGCATTCCTCTTCCCATCCGCAAAATTCAAAACCTCATACGCATACTCCTCGCCGCTTCCCCAAAACCCCTCGTAACTCATCAGCTTCGGCGTCGCTAATCCAGCCGCCTTCACATGTTCCGCGAAATAGTCATACCCAAACACCACCAGCGGCCCTTTGGGGCTTACGTTTCTCTTGAACATTGGCTTCCCGTCGCCCGTAGCTGGTTTCTTATCCTGAATTCCTGAATTGATGATTCTGATTGGCAGAATCGTCTGGAACTTGAACTCGCCCCAAGCGATTTTATTTCGTGCAGCGTGCGGCAGAGAGTCGAGAATATCGTTCTCGCCCTCAACGAACGCTCTCTTCAGTGCCATAGCGTCCGAATCGCTCACCTGTCTCAATCGGCGTTGCACTTCAATCGATCGGGAAAGCTGGCCAAGGTTAATTTCCTCCAAAGGGAAGCTCGTTGTGGCACCGGCAAGGTAGTACGCGCTTGCCGCCCCAATGAACCCCGCCCTCTTCAACTTCGTCGTATCAATATTCGCCGCCGTATCGAAGTTCGTATGAATGTACCGGTCCGGCCAATCATTCATATAAATCGCCGGTATCCCGAACGAGGAATCCTGATACACATCGTGGTCGCTCCCCATCGTGTACGCCGAATACTCCGCCCGCAGCGGCTCCTTGCCACCCTCCGGCGCCACCATCGGATATTCCGACCGCAACCCCGCCGCATATCGATACGATTGATCGTTCAACCAATCCGCAAACGCCCACGCCACATCATGCACAAACGACGGCAGACTCATCGGCCCGCGTGTCACGTGGAACACTGCCTTCGTCTCCGGACCGCCTCCCACCATGTCCATGTGAATCACTGCTTTGAGTCGACGTGCAATTGGGCTGTTATTCATGCCGACTGCATGGTGTAGACCGCAATCTTTTTGGAAGTCCTCCTCGCTAAGCGTTTTTGTCGTGCAAACAAAGGAGAACCCAGGTGATTCTGTATTCAGGAGCGCCAGCGTCCCCTCAATCTCCGGCGGCCAAATAAACCGTATCGTCCGCGCCGGCCGCGCCAATTTCCCCTCCGCAATCAACTTCTGCAAAGTCCGCGCCACCTCCAAAATCGTCACGCACCCGCTCGCATTGTCATTCGCCCCCGGCCGCTGATGATCCAGATGGCAAGAAAACGCAATCTCCTCCTCCTTCAACTTCGCATCCGCCCCCGGAATCACTGCCGTTACCACCTCATAGTTCCCCGGATGCTGCCCCGCCTTCACCACCGCGTGGAGCGTAATCTTCTCCCCGTTTGCCAACCGCTCGCGCATCCCTCGCGCCGTCTTCAGCGACACCATGAATGCAAACGTCTTGTGCTCCGTAAACGTCTCCAAATGCCCCCACCGAATCAAATTCTCGTCTTCGCCCCACCACGCGTTTTTCTGGTTCTGCGCATAACTTACAATCCCTGCCACCCCAAATTTTCCCACCGCCAAATCTTGTACCGCCCCCGGCGACGCGCTGACCAAAACAATCTTTCCCTTCACGTCTTTTCGCGCGTAGTCCCCGTCGCTAGTTCCAGCTCCCACGTCAACAAGCTCCGCCGTCACATCCGCCGATTCGCTGTCCTCTGCCAAAACCACCGGCTCCGCCCCATAACTCGCCAGATGGGTCTTCCTGTCCAACAGCCACTCACACACTTCCTGAATTGGCTGGGAGCCCAGCGCAACGTCCTGAGTCTTTTGAGCTGGTGGCAGGTTCACGCGCGCGGTTGTCTCTTCTCCCGAACATTTTTCACCTCCAAATTCCTCTTCGCCGTTTCTCCGGTCAACTCATTCGCCAAAGCCGCCACATCCTTCTCTGGCAAAAGCGGCGGCTTCTGCCCCCGCGCCACCTCGGCGCCCATTCCGCTCCCAACCATCATCGCTAAAACCACGAACAATCCTCGTCTCACGCCATCCTCCGCGCGCAACAGCCCCAATTCGCGCGCCGCGATTCTACCTTCATTTCCGATGGCAGATTGTCTTTTCCGGTAGGGGCGCGGCACGCCGTGCCCGTCTTTTGTTCTCTTCAGAGCCGCGCTTGGACACGCTCGCGCATCCGCATCCACGCGAATCGCTGCAGGAACCGCTGGTGCCTGGATTGTCGGGTTTTCTTTACTTACTTCGGATTCGAATGAAGTTTCTTTGCGGTTGAAGCGGCTCGTTCGGACCGTCTTTCTTGTTCCACATGCTGTGTGCAATCGGCAATTTCGTCGTCGATCTTCTTGATCTCCAGCGCGAGGTGAAATTCGTTGGGATGCTTCGCATATTTCTCGAAAAGCGAATTCCGTTTGGTCTTCAAGTCATCCCGTTTTTTCTTCCAGACTCCCGCTACTGCCAGCATGTGTTTGGCCCCCACTGGTAGTGTGCGCCCTTTTTCGTTTTCTCGATAGAACTTCCCGTCGTTTTGTTTCGTTTCTTCCGCTAAGGACGACGCCACAGAGCATCTCAACGAACGAGCTAGCCAATGCATGAAAAATGTTGTATTCCCAATAGGCTCAAAAGCTCGTGGAGGTTCAATGCGTGGAATGTTGGTGCGAAGATTTCTCTTGAAAAGTAGTGTCGTGGTGTCTTGCGCGGCTTTGATGGCTGCGGGCGCGGCATCCTCCCCGCCTGATGAAGTCGCAAAGGTGGACGCTTATGTCCGTGCGGAAATGCAGCGGGAGCGCATTCCCGGGCTGGCACTGGGAGTCTATCGCGACGGCAAAATCGTCAAGGCCGAAGGCTACGGCATCGCCAACCTGGAATGGGATGTGCCCGTCACGCCGGATACGATTTTTCAATCCGGTTCCGTCGGGAAACAATTTACCGCAACCGCCTTGATGATGTTGGTCGAAGAAGGCAAAGTCGGCCTCGACGATCCCGCCCAGAAATATTTCCCAGACGCGCCCGAATACGAAATTTACAAACGAAGTGCCGCGATGCCGATGGATTTCAAGCCCGGAGAAGATTGGAGCTATCGCAACACCAATTATGTTTTGCTGGGAATCTTGATTCACAAGGTGACCGGAAAATTCTACGGCGATTATCTGCAAGAGCGCATCTTCAAGCCCCTTGGAATGACTTCGACGCGCATCATCAGCGATCGAGACATCATTCGCCATCGGGCGTCGGGCTACGAACTGGTTGAAGGGCAACCGAAGAATCAGGAATGGGTCTCTCCCTCATTCAATTCCACCGCCGACGGCGCCCTGTATTTCACCGTCCTGGACTTGGAAAAATGGGACGCAGCTCTCTACACCGAGAAATTGCTGAAGAAATCCAGTTTCGATCAGATGTGGACCGTGATGAAACTGAACAACGGTCAGCCTAACAAAGCAAACTACGGCTTTGCCTGGAGCATCAACGAGACCAACGGCCACAAACTTATTGAACACAGCGGCGCTTGGCAAGGTTT
>Ga0207145_1081_pt2 | contig 12963 bp, 14 predicted proteins | sample Alteio_BWMinHeat_35_FD_153578 | JGI IMG/M metagenome (GOLD analysis project Ga0207145, IMG submission 153578) | Enriched cells from forest soil in Barre Woods Harvard Forest LTER site, Petersham, Massachusetts, United States -... | ecosystem: Environmental > Terrestrial > Soil > Temperate forest >...
GGCCTTCTCGGGAAGCGAAGGGTCGTCAGCCAGGAGATCGGAGAAGCCAAGGATGGCGGTCAACGGGTTGTTGATTTCATGAGCGGCGCCGGCGGCTAATTGACCGAGCGAGACGAGTTTTTCAGATTGCACGATCTGCGTCTGGAGCCTCTGAAGATTCTGGACGGACCTCTCGGATTGAGAGAGCAGGCGCGTGCGGTCCGCATCGGCAAGATAAGTTCTGAGGAAAACGAGCAGCGCGAGAGGAATGGAGGCGATAAGAACTGTCATTAGCCGGAAGTCGCGAATAGCCGGACTTTCGTGCGCGAAGCGGAGAGTGTAGATAGCAAATAACGGCAACGACATAACGGCAGCCATTGCTAGCCTAGCGGGGACAACGCTCTCTGCCCGGTCCTTATCGGCATCCGCGCCAAACTCATTCTCCGAAGGCACATCAAGAGCGGCGCGCTTTTGGTAAGCAATGACACCTGCGAGAGCAAACCAAAGGAAGGATGAGACCAAGGGAAGATCGTACAGGCTGCCTGTGTAGTAGCGGTTGGATTGGAGCGCGACGTTGATAGCGAGCGACGAGAGCATGTACATTGCGGAGGCGCCGAAAAGATGCGCATAAATAACTCGCCAGGCTCCCGAGGCGCGCAGCCAGAGGTAGCCGAAACCTCCGACGATAATCATGTTTTCTGTATTGTGAAGAAGGACGTAGTTGTAATTGTACTCCGCGAGAGAAGGGACGGCGTACATCCAGGGCAGAACGATAAAAATGTAGAGAAAGATCCACCAACTCAAGAGAAGGGCAAAGTCCAGGTAGCCGAAGCGAAGTCGTAACTCTCCGCGCTTGACGTGGGGGCGCAGAGTAAGCGCCGCCATCATGGGGATGCCGCGGAGAAAGAATATGATGTCGATCGGATCGTTGTCCGGCATTGCACGGTGGAGATAGACCTCATAGTAGGTCCACTCAAATTGCCCGATCATCCAAAGAGTGCAACCCATGGCAAGCAACATCCAAAAGAGATTTCTGCGCCACAGGGGTGTTCCCGCGTTCAGGAGAAGACCAGCGTTGGCGAGCAGGGGAACTATGCACTGAGACACATCACCGAGCGTGGTAAGAGCGTGATTGCCCCTGTGAAGGACTAGCGACATTCCTGCATAAACGACGAGGAAGGCTATCCAGATGCCCGCCATGCGCACGATTGTTTTGGAAGAAGACATAAACCCCGGCAAACCTATTTTAGAGGGGAGAGGCAGGAAGGGCAGGTGCGCATTCAGCGGCTAATACGTAAGCGTAAACGAACACGAATCTTCGCGGTGACGACCGCACTGTTGTGAGCGGCCCGACACATAGGTGACAGTTTGTACCGGACACATGGGTGACACTTTTTCCCTTTAGGGGAGGGAGTGATGCCTTGGAAGGAGTGTTCGGTTATGGATGAACGTGTTCGTTTTGTGGCTCGTTTGCTGGACGGGGAGAAGATGGCGGTGCTCTGTCGCGAGTTCGCTATCTCTCGCAAGACTGGTTACAAGATCTTCGACCGCTACAAGGAATACGGTCTGGAAGCTCTGACCGACCGTTCCCGCAGGCCCTGGCGTTACGCCAACCAACTGCCTCAGCAGGTGGAGGCCGCCATCCTCACCCTCAAACGGGACAAGCCCTACTGGGGCGCTCGCAAAATCCGCGAACGTTTGCTGCGTCGCTTTTCCTGTGAGGTGAAGGTTCCCGCGCGCAGCACCATCCACGCCGTGCTCGATCGCCACGGTCTGGTCCAGCGCCGCGGGCGCAAACGCAACCATGCTCAGGGCACAACCTTGTCTCTGGGGCAAAAGCCCAACGAGTTGTGGTGCACCGACTACAAAGGTGAGTTCCTGCTGGGCAACAAAAAATACTGTTACCCGCTGACCGTCACCGACCATGCCTCGCGCTATCTGCTCTTCTGTGAAGCCCTGGAATCTACCTGTGAAGCGCTTGCTTTTACGGCTTTTGCGCGCTTATTTAAAGAGCGCGGCCTGCCCACTAGCATCCGCTCGGACAACGGCGTGCCCTTCGCCTCGCCCAACTCGTTGTTTAACCTCTCCAAACTCTCCGTATGGTGGTTGCGTCTGGGCATCACCATCGAACGCATCCAGCCCGGTCATCCACAACAGAATGGCCGGCATGAACGCATGCACCTCACGCTCAAAACGCAAACCACTCGCCCCGCGGGCGGGAACAGCCTGCAGCAACAAAGCAAATTCGATGATTTTCTCGAAGAGTTCAACAACGAGCGGCCCCATGAGGCCTTGGACATGAAGTGCCCCGCGGAAGTCTACACTCCCGCCACGCGCCACTATGGCGGCCTGCCGGAACTTGCTTATCCGTTTCACGACCACACCCTTCACGTCACCAACTGCGGGCGCATCTGTCTGCACCGCAAAAAAATTAACCTCAGCACGGTTTTTGCGGGACAGGCGGTCGGTCTCAAAGAAGTCGAAGAAGGTATTTGGCTGGTCAGCTTTATGGAGTACGATCTCGGCTACATCGACTTGGAGGAAAAAACCCTGCAGCCGCTCGACAACCCTTTTGGCCCAAAAGTGTTACCTATGTAGCCGGTACGTTCTGTTACCCATGTCTCCGGGTCGGACCTTGGAAAGGTGGCGGAGGAGGAGGGATTGGACCCCCAATTGGTGACCGGGAGGCCAGGGTTGGCGAGGGCTGGTATGTCTCTTGTTTCCAACGCCCAGTTTTCATTTGAAAGAATCACCAATGTTTAAGCGGGTCTGAAAGAGGTCAAATCAGACAGAAGTAGTAGCAAGAATAGTAGCAAAACGTCGATTCTCTGCGCATGAAGGCATCTGCTTGGCCAACAGCCGAATCTCGGCATCCACATTATCAACGTCAACGGCGCTACATTCCGCTACAACATGGCCCGTGCGGTCGTCCATAACAATGACACGGCATTCGTATAGGACTTGTCGAAAGTATTTTTCAGGGCCGCCGCGAATGTCATCCTTCACCATTGCGGCAGCCCGTTCGCCTACGAACGCTGTCCATTCGATCCTGAACTCGACGTTGCAGCTGCAATAGGAGAGTCGTCCGTTAGAGGGGCCAAGGCCTGAGTTTCGACAGGCAAATCACCAATGGAATCGAGAATGGCTCCGCCCTTCGCGAAGGTCTCACCTTTTTGCTCCTGCCGAGCTTTAGCAAGAGAAGCAACAATTCTGCGCTCTTCCTCGGCGGTGATCATCCAAAGAGCAAGCTCTTTATCCGTGTACAGTTCTTTACGGGCCAATTCCGAGCACAACTCTTGAAATGCGGCGATCTCTCGGTTAACTCTCGGAACATCTCTGGCGAGCTCGGGTACTGTCGACACGAAGATGCACTCGTTGGCATGCTCCAATAGCGACTCGATTCTTAAGGGGGCCTGGCGACCTTTGACTATTCCTAGTTTCTCGTGGTCGCACAAGACAACTCGTCTCTGCGTGGGTCGCGTCGCATACGCTTCCTGGGCAGACAACTCATCTAGAAATTGATATGTAATCGTTAGACCCCCGCGAAAACTCAATCCTCTTGCACCGAAGAAGACGGTCGTTGGGTGGAATAAAGGATCTCGAATACCGAGCACAGCTTGCTCACCAGTCAAGCTGTCTAGCGACGGGTTAACCTCGCCGCCCGTCACGACAATCTGAGTTGCCCTAAACGCACGCAAGAATCGGTCAACTTCTTGAGGATCTTGGTCGGGGTCGCTATACCTGCCCATTCCTATCACTTGCAGATTTGAAGTGACAATCTGCAGGTCAAGAGCACCGTCGTCCGCCTGACGTTTGACGATTTCAAAAGTCAGCGCGGAAAGAGTGGTCCCAGTGCCAATTGAGAGGGCGTCTCCATGCCCCACAAGATGCGTTGAAGAATAGCGCGAAAGTCGACGTTTGTAACCGACCGCCTCCGTGCTTCGTTTTTGAATCCATGTCCGGTCAACTACCGTCATAGCCCCTCCCAGCCAGCAATTGCGGAATGCACCGCTTCGTTCTTATTTGTTTCTCTGTTTTGGCAGGATTGTCGCTGTACTGCGATAAATCGGCAAAGATTCAGGAGCACGATCAGATCGGAGCACATGATCACCAAGCTCTCGGACCGCGGCAGGATCGTCTCCCGGCCTATGAAAAACCAAAAACAGCGGGGGACCCTCTCTGAGCATGACATAAGAACGCGAACGAATCTTCGGAGGTAGCTCAGCTTCAATGGTGAGTATGACCCGACCTACTCGACCGGGGCCGATTGGGCTGGGACTTGCATAGTGAGCCACGCATTGAAGTTCGCTAAGCGAGACAAGGCTCTGCAGCGGAGGGTCAGAATAAGCGACCTCTACTTCTTCTCCAAGATTGTTGTGGTCGCACAGATACACAAAGCGGGTGTGCTTGCAGATTTTGCTGTCGTGCAAAGTTATTAGCGCTCTGTGATTCTCCGTTTTCGGCTTGGTCTCGCCCGAATTCCATCGGCACACTGCAGACTCGGATACATTAAGGCGGTTGGCTATCGCCTGAAAATCCAAACCCTGATTGCCTTCGATGCAGAAGATTAGGTCACGCAAGGACAATCCCCGCGCTGGCGAAACTAATCTGGGATTCGCGTCCTCAGGCATGTGCACACCCGACCTGAAAATCATTGGCCTATACTTGTGCTCAGGTTAAGCCCTGCCTTCTCGACTTGTCACGCAGTAATTTCCTGCGCCGCGAGGCCGGGTCTAAATGGAATTAATCGGATGGGAGTTCGGCAAGCAGTGCTTCTGGGCAGCTCGAAGTGCTGACCGCCATCAGCGCTCGAGCTGCGCTGTCTCTGGCTGTACCTGAGTCGGTCTGCACCACGTTCTGCAAGAACGCAATCGTGCGTTCCGTCGGTTTGACTGTCGCAAGGACATCGAAGCTATTGGGATTGTACGGGTCGGCGTCGTCAATATGCTGGTGCTTGCCGTATTCCTCTGCGTTGATGATCACAAGTTCCAGAATAGCCGGACTTGCGGCAGCAAGCGTTGCAACGATTGCCGCAGCTAGCCTTCGCAGCTCCAGATTCCAGCAAAACGGTGCGTCGTACATTGAGATCAGCTGACGCGCCGCGGTAATGGCTCCGTCGGCGGAGCGTTCGATGTCACAGGCCGAATGAACTTCTTGCAGGATAGCCTCGTTTAAAAGCGCCGCCCAGTCTTTGGTCGAATCGGCTAGTTGGTTCATGTTCTCCCTCCAGGCTTGCCGAAGCCTCCGACTCCGTTCGAGTACATACTCCAACGAGTCACTGTGGGTGTCACGCAGTAGTTCTCTGCATTTGCATGTTCACTTTTAACCAGAAGTCTGGCTAAAGCCCGAACTAGTTGCGCAGATCGAATTACTGGAATGGAGAGAACATGATCGGCTGAGGCATTCGAAATTCGTCGGACTTCGCGAGGATAAGAATGCTCAGAACATAATTAAAGAGTAGAAGGGGACATGCATGTGTCTCGCCCTTGAGTGTTCATACGGAGGCAGGCGAAGGTCCGTATCGCGAACCCTGAGTCCAGCGTGGTTGAGTAACCTACTTCCTCTTGTGAAGTTTTTTGTCAATCTTCAAAAGCTTGTCAAATTCTTCGAGCCACTGTTCCAACGTCAGATCGGACAGCCGTTGCACCCTGACTGAGTTCGTAAGCCAGTTGACGGCTTCGCCGCCGCCAAAATAGAAGTACCCGCCGCCCGGTCGCAGCGACTCATCGCGTCTACGTTTTCGCAGCGCGTCGTTAATGACCTTCCGAGTTACGCGCGTCTTATATTTCCTCATCGATTCACTGATCGCCTAACATCTGATAGCATCCTGATTAGTGGACCAGAAACTAAAAGAGATTGCCACGCTGGAATTCGGTCGAGAAATGGAACGACTGAGTGCGGAGTACGTGCAGAAACATCGCATGGCGATCAATCAATCCGCGGCCAGGGGTTCTATCTCACCAGCCACAACTTTGAACATAGATGTGGAACATATTGATGCAGTTGTTCGAGCATACGCAAAAATATGGCTCGACCTATTAGAAGAAAAGCATTCTGGCGTTTTGGCCAGACAGCATGTGGATTTCATTGTCGAGGAGATCAAGGGTGTCGCGGCAGCTCGAAAATCTAGCACGTTGAGTCACCCTGGTATTCCTCAACACAATGTTGCAGCAATAGCCGGAGAGATTTCGAGGCGAACCGATTCCATTGTCGCGTCGGTACGTCGAGATTTGGAGATACGACTTCGTCGCCAGGAGGCAGGCTTGCGTAAAGACCCTCAAGAAAAACAAGCTGTTCACATCTCGATCACAAACGCCGCAAATGTAAATCTCGGGACGCAGGTGGGAACCATTAACGCGGCGCTGAATACAGTAGCCGAACAAAGCCAGTCGCATCGTGAGTTCGCGCAAGCCATCAAACAGGTCAGCGATCTGATCGCACAAAGCCCATCAATTCAGGAATCAGAGAAACAGCAGGCGCTTCAAGTCATTTCGGAATTGGTGAACCAGGCTGGTTTGAAACCGCAAGATCGCTCGACTGGAACAATCAAGGCGCTTGTGACTGGATTTGGTTCAATGATTGGAGCGGCGGCTGATGTTACGACCCTTTGGATTGTCTACTCTCCGATCATCCGAACTTTCTTTGGTATCTGAGGAGTCTAGGATTCGTATGCCCCTCACGCGAATAGATAAAAGTGCTCCTAATGAATATTCTGCAGTACGCCTATATCTTGAAGATATCGACGAGATCGTGGCCCTGTTAAGCGAAACCGTCGAGCAGGTCGCTCAAGGTAGGTATCCAGAATCGCCGACAGAGGTTGAATTCAAGATCGGCAATCTGCTTTCTACGAATATTCGTGATTTCATTCCGCGTTTTAAAAGTGTGCAAGATGTGAGCATTTATGTCTCAAAAGGTCATAGATCAGTCGAATTGGCCATAGAGCGAACTCGGGTTTCATGGTTCGCTGCGCCTCTGAGCAAAGAGCAGGGGTGGATATTTTATCGGAAACTCGAATCCATTATTGGTGACAAGAAACTCCGATACCGTACATTTCGTACCAGCCCACTGGGGATGTTTTTGGGATGGGTTCTATTCCTAGCCTCCATGGCCGCAATGATTTTGGATTTAGCATCTCGGACTAGAGTCACCCACGCGGTATGGATAATTGCAACAGTCGCTATGTACGCATCCTTTGCAGTCGATATTGGCATGACGAGGCGCGGGACAGTCGTTTTCCGTTCCGCTAGCGATCACCGCACGCATCTTGAAGAGAATCTATGGAAATTCGTCTGGCTGGTTGCCGGAGTTCTTGGCACGCTGTTAACGATCTACGTCAAGCACAAATTTTGGCCGTGATGTAACTTGCACTACTCCTTCGTTTCCATGCTCTCGACCTCCGGCCACTTCTTATCGATTTTCTCCATCACAAACGCCGCCTCATTGATTGCTTTCTCCACGAAATAATCCTTCGCGAAATTCGGCTTATCAGACTCGATGCAGTCGATCAGTTTCCGTGCGGACAGAATCGTGGCAGCAAACAAAATGGCAAATGTTCTTTCTTCAGTCATGGAATCCCCGCAGTTTGGATTTGGTGCGGGTAGAGATTGGGGAGACGATTCTACTTTAGTTTCTGTGCGCGCGCATCCACATCAAAATGTCCGACTCTCGGTTGAGATACGCGATCACCGCTTGGCACTTGGAGCACTTCGGAAGATGCTTCAAAAAGGCCGGAGTCACATTCATGTGTTTGAATCGACGGCAGGGCTGAGGTTCCGCTTTAGTCATGCGGGGTTACGCCAAAAAATCTAGGGGTTTATCCGACAGTGTCCAAATACCGTAGCCTCTATCTCGTGCGAGCCACTCCCAAATCCACGGTGGTAAGGAACCAAAAGCGCCTCTTGGAGTGAACTCGCACACAAGATGGCCTACTCCACTCATTCCCGGAAGTCGGTCAATTTTTCGAGAGATGGTTTCACAATCGCTAGCGGTCCACACCAGATAACAATTCCAAGCGTATCTAATCCAATCGAGCGCTTCCGAGTTTATCGCGGCATCGACTAGCTGAACGTGCTCGACAGTGAAAGCTGGCAGGTTGTGGTAAGTGAGGCCAACATGCACAAAGCGCGGATTTCTCATTTCGGTTCCTCGCGCTTTGTATCCTCCAAGGCTTTAATGTCGATGGTCTTTGCAACGAGAGGCTGGTCAGGAATCTCGGACACACCCTTCGCAGCATATTGATTTTGCAATTCCTTGAGGGCTACTATCTGACTTCCTTCTAGCGTCGCTTCCAGTGGATGTTTGTGCCCGTAGAAGAGCATGGCACCAACGCTCATAATTCCGATGAGCAGGCCGTAGCCAAGACAACAAAGTTGAACCGTCGTATCAGCGGTTTTGTATCCGACGATGACAGCGGGAGCGACCAGCGCAGATGAAACGAAGGCAATCTTACCAACGACTCCACCGAAGCGAATCTTGTAGAGAGACCCCGGCTTAAGCCCCAGCTTTGACAGAAGTTCGTCAAGACCGCTGATTTGTTTTTCTGGGTCGAACACGGTGCAGATTATAGTCGGGAAGGGCAGCCGGGGTCGAGCGGTCACTACTCATCGACTTTACTCCACGACACGTAGACGCCTGTGACCCGGCAATCCGGGCCGGGACAGGCTCGTTGGATTTCTACGTGCTTCTCATAATGACAGTGTTTGTTCCCGAGGGGTGCATCATCAAAATCGCATCCATGCGGCTTCGTTTGCACGAAAACACTGTCTTCCGGCACGTTGTATTCGTTTGAGAGTTTTGTTTGATCTGATGCGAAAATCAGATATAAAACATATACAAGCCCTGCGACTGCAAACCAAAAGGCAACAATTTTTACCAAGAAGCCGGCGGCCTTTGCTGCACCATCTTGCGCCTTAGTCACGATTGATTTGGATTGAAGAGGCTCCGATGGATTCTTTACGCGCGCAGTTTCAGCGCCTAACACCCAGCCACAGACATCACACTTCGGCGGTTCACCTGAGAAGGGCTGAATCGTTTTGCATTTCCCGCAAGATAGGTTCATGGCAGGAGCACCACCGAGGCGATGCTATCACGGACGTTGACTACCGCCGTAACCTGCTTCGCGTGGGAAAGAAAAGAGCCCGGCGTCGGACCAGGCTCTCTTCACGCTCAGTTTTTCTTCCCTTGTTTGTCTAAGCCGCGGCACCCGCTCTCTGAGGCCGGCCGGTCTTGTACCCCCATGAGTGAACGAGGTCGAAGGCTCTCCCGAACTACTTCCGAGTCACTCAGCTTAACGACTACACGCTCACGGTGGCCCAGATTCTCGAATTGCTCGATAACAACCGGCTTGATCGTGACGGCATTCGCGCTCTGGCCGAGGCGGAGACAAAATGATTGCCTATCCGTTCCGGCTCCGTATCCCCAGGAGCCTGGAGCAAAAAGGATGGACGTGACGCAGCACTCATTCAAATAATGGTTACGACCACTGTGTTACAAGAATTGCTCTTGACACGGTACGAGCACGGTAGTAAACACAGGAATTAGTCCACTCTTTCCACAAAATGGCAGGAGGTGTCCCTTGCAGAAATTGTCCCGAACTCTCTCCTTAGTTCTTCTCCATGCGGCCATGCTTCTCTTTGCTTTCAATTGCTCCGCGCAACGGCCCAAAGTTCTTGCACCACATCAACCCATACACCCTCAGGACCCGCCTTCAAAAGTACGTCACCGGCCCGGAACTCCGCACTCCATGATTGGCGGGTTCTGGATGATTGACGCCAATAGCAAGGCTTCCATCTATCTCAAAAACGGACTGGAAACCTCGGCCATTACCGTCAGTCCCGCTTTATTTCTTAGCAACGGCACGCGGTACGACCTGGCCGCCGTGACCTTAGAGCCTTCAGCAACGTCCGTTATCAGTATTAATGACGCGCTCGCCAAACAAGGTGTGGCCCCTTGGGGTATCCTGTCAGGGTATGTCGAAGTCGCGTATTCCTGGGCTTGGGACCCTCTTTGCGTAACGGTCACCAGTGTGGACGCCGTGCACAGCGTCATTTTTACTAGCGGATTTCAACCGCCAGTTGCGAGTAATCTTCCCATACACAAAATGAAGTTTATCGAAGGACTGAATACGGTTGAAGGCGTGTGGTGGAAGCCCGACGCAAACGTAACCGGGTTCGTCGCCCTGTCAAACACCTCCAATGAGCCTGCGAATGCAAAAGTCAAAATAAGCAACGAGACGAATGTCCAAATCGGCGAGAAAAGTGTTCAGCTCTCCCCGCACGGAACAAAGATCGTCCAACTCGATGAGCTTGAATCCCTACCGGCCGGTGCCACTGGCGGCCTGAAGGTTCAGTACACCGGAAGCGCGAGTACAATGCTTATTAACGGGGCGCTCGAAGATGTAAATTCCGGTTTCTCCGCCAACTTACCTTTCCATTTTTTTGCCTCACCCGATCCGACGAAGCAAGCGCAGGAAACTTACGCCGAACTCGGTTTGATGACCGGACCAGCCGATCCCATGATGTCGTTCCCGGCCGGAACTACATTCACTCCCTTTTCCATCCTGCGAAACGTGGAAGCACTTCCCGTAAGTGTCACACCAAACCTTTACTGGATGGAGGGCGGCGTTGCGCGTTCGGCCCAGCTACCACCGTTCACCCTCGCTCCCTTTAGTTCGCTGGCGCTTGATGTGCCACCATTGCTTGCGCGCGCTGGCTTGAGCAGTTTCTATGGGAACGTGAACCTTATCCTCGACGCGGACGGTCCACCTCGCTCCCTACTCCTCGCCAGCGGCAGCGTTGACGCGAAGAAGACTTACGTGTTCCAGGTTTTCCCTCGGGGAGTCCAGGAAAGCGCCGCCAAGTCCATCTCCTACTGGAGCACTGGAAATGGCGACGACACAATGGTGACCATCTGGAACCCAGCGGACGAAGCGCAGGACTTCCGGTTCACCCTCAACTTCACCGGAGGCCACTACACGCTGCCTCTCCATCTGGAGCCTAGGGCCACACAGACTTTCAATATTTCCGAGATAGTTCAGAGCCAAATTCCAGATGCGGAGGGAAACACAATTCCTCTCGGCGTTCATGAAGGCAGCGCTAAGATATCGGGAATGCAGGCCGACAACGAGCAAATCCTCGTCGCCCTCGACGCTGGGACTTACAATGTTCGGAAAGCCACCTGCTCATATTACTGCATAGATTGCGATGGAGTAGTTGATACCTACATCGACGCAGGCTCTATTATCCCGTTCTCTGTCGGTGTCCAGAGCCAATTCAATCTCCACTCGGATTGGCACAGCGGAAGTTCCTATTACACTAACACCGGCACTTGGGGCAGCACTCACACCAATATTGCGACGGTTGGATCGTCAAATGGCATGGGGACAGGTATGTCGCCCGGCTCGTCGATCTTCTCCGATTATTTCTCCGGCGACATTTATAATTCCAATTACTGCGGCATCGATCCGTACTGTCCCTACCTGGGATCGGTCTCCGGAGAGGGCACCCAGACCGTGGTACCAGTGATTACCAGTCTTTCGCAAAACTGGGCAACAATCGGAGCGAACACGCCAATCACAATCAACGGGACGGGCTTTGGCACCGCCGGAACTGTTACCTTGTCTGACTCAACTATCGGAATAACGTACGGTACTCGGAATGACACCTCAATCGCGGTGACTTTTGCAGTACCAAGTACCGACTCAGCGGGGATTCTGTCGCTAACCGCTACCAACAACACGGCAGCAGATGGCACCCATCCCACAAGCAATCCGGTGAATTTCCAGGTTATCCCAGCGACTCCTACGCCCGTAAACTTTAAAATATATAGCGAAGCCAACTTGAACACCGGTGCGCTCTTCTTTACATATACGTGGTCATCGAGCACAGGCAAACAGAGCGATCTCTCGGCTTGCACTTTAGGCGAGAGCGTTTACTACCCGAACTACCCATCGACCCCATATAACTGGCCAGCACCGATGGTCGCTTCAACGGTTGACCCAACCGTTCTATCTGGTTCGGCGACAAACACAGGTTCTACAGACACGAACTACCCTCCAGACAGCTACTCTACGCCCTACTCAACCGTCTATTTTAATGCTACGCAGCGTTTCTGGTGGCAATGCTCCAATTATAATGGAGGTGCAATTCAAACGCTCTACCCGACGCAAACCATCCTACGGGAAGTATTCAAAGATTCTACCGATGGCTTCTGGAAATACTATATCAGTAAATCTGGTTATACTAATATTGTTAAGCTGCCCAACCAGTGAGCCAGCCGCTCACCCTGACCGGGTAGATCGTCGAGCCGAAACGAAGGGAGACTAGGCAATGGCGGTATCAATAAGAATCTCAGCTGTCGTAGTTTTGCTGGCGGTTTTGTCCACCGCGGCACATAAGTCCGATCAAGCGAATTCCGAGACCGGATGCCAGCTAGTTGAGCAGGCCCTCCAGAACTATCAGCAGCTTAAAGTCGGCCTTCCGCGAAGCGATGTAACTAGATACTTCGTCCTAGACGGGGGCATGCAGTTCCCCTCTTCAGCGCGCTACGTGGACCCTAGGTATAAGAACCTACATGTAGACGTTGAATTCGAATTAGCAAAACCGGACTCGATTTCGCCTTCCCCGGATGACAAAATCAAGGGCATCTCGAAGCTCTATGTGGAGTATCCGGCTAAAGACTAGAGCCTAGGTCGTGTCCGGGAATGGAGACATCATGTTCTTGCGGTCCGGTTGGTGGCAATGACCCTCTCCCTGGAAACTGAATGCCCCGATGTGGAACTGCTACAAGATGCGGTATCGTTCCGCAAGATTCTGCCTCACTCATGAGAATTGCACTTCATTTTGGCTTCCTACTGCTCCTCGCGCAGGCCATACATGGAGGAGGTCGGGCGCAAGACGCGGCAATCCTGTGGGACGATGCGGCGCTGCACGGCGTCCGAGATTCGAAAGTGGGCGCGCCTATGGCCTCGCGGGCGCTCGCCATTGT
>Ga0207145_1064_pt1 | contig 12892 bp, 11 predicted proteins | sample Alteio_BWMinHeat_35_FD_153578 | JGI IMG/M metagenome (GOLD analysis project Ga0207145, IMG submission 153578) | Enriched cells from forest soil in Barre Woods Harvard Forest LTER site, Petersham, Massachusetts, United States -... | ecosystem: Environmental > Terrestrial > Soil > Temperate forest >...
GTGTTGAGCGAGAGTTATTAGGATTTTCTTGAAGGTCTTGCAATAGGAGGTTTCGATCGCGGTACCAGCGGTTCTTACTCTTGTCATTGCCGAATTTGCTAGATCCAATTTCGAAATACATCTCTGGAGGTACTTGCATACTGGAACTTTTGGTAGGGCATTCATGGACTCTCCCTTCAAATTCTACTGAGTCATCAGTCAGAAAGAGACGTGAAGTGAGTGAGACATAACAATCTGGTCTCTCCATACGGAGATTATAATAGGGCGGAGGAATCACTCCGGTCTCATAGTCTGCAATTCTTTGTCTACAAAAGGTAAGCAGCTCGTCAAATCCATGCATATACCATTCTGCATCGGGAAAAAGGATGAAGGTTGACTGAGGATATGCTTGTCGAGCAATCGAAAGTGCCCTATTGCGCTTTGTACTTTAATATCCTCACATAAATCATCTTGCCATCTGTTGAGCCTGTATCATACAGTATATAAGCCACTTCTTTAGAATCAGGTTTTCCCGCTTTGATATTTGCTGAGAGATAGGTTTCAAGGGTTGGAATAATAACCTGATGTTCATCTTTAGCCATAATAAGGACCACGAGCATGGGTTGAGAAGCTGTTGCAAATAGTGGCGAGCTAATTATGAGAAGGCTGATACAAGCACGTAATTTCATTTGGATCTCCCCTTTTTCGTAGGATACTTTTTTAAACCGCCACAATACTAGCATGCGGATTTTTGAAAATACAAGAGTTTGATATAAATTTTTTGGCAACCCAAATTAGAAAGAAGCTGAATTCTAATTCAAACTACCTGATGTTGGTTGTGCTAGAGCAAGCTTATTGCAGAAATGTCGGAGTTAGGTAAGGTGGAACAGAATAATGGTGCTACTTCTCAGATACGTCAAAATGGGATGTGCAGAGGGAAGTCCATTAGGAGTACAATGCAATCCAACGAGCTCTGCTCGTCCACCCATTCCTTCCCCTTACTCTATCTCATGCAGATTTATCTTTAATATCGAGATGTCTAATGAGCATATCGACGAAATATTCCGTTGAAAAAAGACGTGCTTGTTCACTGTCAAAAAAACTCCGAATGTTTCTCAAGTAATCGTTATAGGTGTCTTCTTTCATTCCTTTTATGAACTCGTAAAGAGTTTCATACGACTCGAAATTGCGCTTATCAATGAAACAAGAGGCCGGGATAAAATCAGTAATATTTGTTGCTCCCCAGTACACCGGTACGCAGCCTGCTTTAAAAGCATCGAAAATCTTCTCGCTTACGTATCCATTGATATGGTGCATGTTTTCGTAGCAAATGCAAAATGCATAATTGCGCATTGTATTGTGTTTTGAATCTAGCTTCCCTTTATAGGAGGGAAAATCTTTCTTTTTCCAATCATATCCGTAAAGGTCAAATTCATCGGGTGCTGTTTTTTCAAAAAAAGTGGCGGCTCGTCTGCGTTCAGAATAAAGTTCGTAGTGATGGCAAGATGATTTATGTGAGGATATTAAAGTACAAAGCTTCTTCTCGGCAAAAGGCACGACTTCGGCCATTTGAAGGATAGGTTGAGGGAAGTACAGTTTAAAGTACTTACTGTTATCTACATAATCATCGACCGTTATGAAAATTTTTCCAAAATAGCTATGATATGATGGATCATAATATACAGACCACGTAACCGGTGGCTCTAGTATTACCCACATGCGCTTTTCAAGTGGATAGTCTTTGAGGGTGTCTAGCAAGTCCTTGGAAGGTGGATGAAGAACAATAATGGCGAAAAAATCATCCATGGGCTTTTTTAGATCGGTTAGCCTAAGCTTATAGCCTAATTCTTCTACTTTTTGCTTCAGAACACGGAATGGTTTGTTAAGATCATCGCTATGCATAATATGTTTGGGATCAAAGAATTCCTCTCCATAGCCTGGAGGTGGAACCATATAGATAGTTTTGCCTTCTGGGTATATATTGAATACAAGTATGAATAAAAAAGTACCAATAATCTTGTTAAGCACGGTTTCTGCCTTTTTGTTAAAAATTTAATGCTCTCTTACTTATATATTAATTAATCGTCTTAGAATTAGTCAATGGTTTGGTGAGAGTCAAGTTATCCTCTGCATAATGGGACAAGGTCCTTTATGAAGCGGTAAGGGCAACGTTCCAAAGACAGGGATAGCATCGAGAGAAATATGGTGAGCAAAAAAGAAGCCAGATTCCTTAGCAACTTAGTTGAACTGCTTATTCTTATAATGAAATGACCCAACTTTGGTTTGGTAGGAGTTGTGTCCATATAAGTAGCGCACAAGGAAGGGCTTGTTAAAAACTTCAGAACCTTCAATTTACATGAGACATTATAATGAGTATTCAAACTGCTTAGCGAGGAGGTCTACGAGTGAGCAATGAAAGTGCTTATGAATCATACATTGCGATGTTTTGTTCGAAAGCATAGGTAAGAGAGATCTCATGCAAGGTAAAAAATTACCAGTGAGAAGGCGGCTATTTATACAAATAGCCGCCTTCTCACTGGTAATTTCTAGACCCAATTCTCGCCAATCTTCCCGTTACCAGGTTGATTTTTGCGATGTGAAGTTCAGTTTGTTGCTCGCTTTAGCGGACAAAAAACAATGATGTAGACAGTAAGAAGTAATTTCTTCCGTAGTCTTAATCTTCTAAGGTGCGCAGCTGGTCATATATAGGTCTAAACTCAATGAGGTCCTGAATCTCATTCTGCTCATTTCTATGCGCTCTGAAATCATTAATTGGGTTGTCTACTCGCCAATAATAGAGTATTTCTGGAATAGATTGTGAATGATTTATTTCAATTCCTGGGTATGGGGCACAAAGTTCTAACATTGGCATCATGAATGCAAGATCCCCAGAGAATCGGATGAATGATCCTTTGTACATTAAGTCCTCTTTTTTTATTTTCTTAAAGAGACCAGCTTTAAAGGTTCTCAAATGATGAGTTACAAAACCAAATTTTCTGAATTTGCGCTGCCGGATTACGTCATCTGGGATGGCTTTTATCCACCAGATGTTTTTCATACTTGGGTATTCAAGAGCGGAACCATACGTCATCCAGAGGTTCGGATTGGCATAATATTTCTCCAGTGTTAGCAACACATTGTCATGAGCTAAAAAGTCATCGCCGTCCAAATTGACAACTACTTTGTGGTTGGGTATAAAATTATGTATGGTATTATAATAATTTTCGAGCGGACCGACATTCTTCGTATTATGTATAACAGTAACGAGTGATTCAAGTTGATGTTCGCGTATAAATGATTCTACCATTTCAGCCGTTCGATCCGTTGAGCAATCATTTACATAGTAGACATGATATGGATTTGTTGATTTCTGAAAGCATGCAGACTGTAGATTTTCGATGACATACTTTTCATTGTTGTATGATGCTATTAAGATGGCAAATTCAATAGAGTTGGCCTTCTCAGCACCTAAAGGTGATGCTGCGCAGGTAAACGATATGCTAAAGCATAGTAAATATATAAATAAACTTTTCATAAAATCCTCTTCCATTTTTATGAACCTTGATAAATAATCTTCTTATTTAATATTAGGATTAATAAAAGCTTTTTGTCAATGATATATTATATTTATCAATTAATCCACATTGGCTGGCCGAGATGTTTACAATTTGACAAAAATAGGATCACAATTTTACAGAATATGAGACAATTCGTCTTGCTATCCAGTCAGATCTTGCTATTCGTTTTTAATTGTTGATAGACTTATATTATATTGATTAGAATTACCATATCGGTCGAAAACACAGAGGGAGAACATTATGCTCAGGAATTGGAAATTTGATATGTTGAATGGCAAACAGTATTGGTTATTTGCTTCAATTGTAATCTTTTTATGCATCAATTTTGTGTCTTTCGGCTGTCAGATTGATTACATTGATTTATCGACAACACCCAGTTATAATGCGCCAACTCATGGTAATCAGAGAATCTTCCTTATATCATTTGCTCATGGAGAGGTTCATGAAAGAAACCAAAACTACCTTGCCTTCAGTGCTCTTAATAAGGGAATAGACACTATAATCTCATATCGAAAGCGCCATATTGATGAGGGATGGTATAAGCAAAATAAAGCTATTTTGGATATGCCCCGAGGCGCAGGATACTGGTTATGGAAGCCTTATTTTATATTTGAGACACTGAAAATCATGTCTCCAAATGATATACTTTTCTATGTCGATTCCGGGGTGTACCTTAAAAATTCGGTTGAAAAAATTATTAAAATGCTTAATAATTCCGACACCGAAATGGTATTGTTTGGAAATTATCATACAAATCGCCATTTTTCAAAAAGAGATGCTTTCGATATAATGGGAGTTAACTATGATCATCGTAATGATCTACAATTAGATGCATCTACTTTAGCAATTAAGAAAACCCCAAATTCGTGCGACTTCATCAAGAAGTGGCTTGATTATTGTTGTATAGAACGGGTACTAACAGATAGCGCCAGCCAAGCTCCGGAGTTTGAGGATTTTAAAGACCATAGACATGACCAAGCAATTTTAACTTTATTGCTCAATAAATATCCAGATCCTTGCATCAAAGTTCTGCGGTGGAATGATTGGAAGGATCTAAATATATTTGCTCATCATCGCCGTGTACAAGCTAATCTACCTATAACAAGGTCTAATTGACATACTCGCCCAGGAATAAACTCCGGGGATTCTGGGATCAAACAGCGATAGCCAACAAAGTTGGTCTTACATCACCTAACCCAAGAGTTGATGCCCCAACTCACTCGTTATTTTTCGCAGCATTAAGTCTCTATCATGAGTGGTTCTACGCAGATAAATTACTCAGCACAAAGGCAAGGCTGCTCTGGCACTATTTTGATTATTAAAAACCGCTACAGTTCACATGTGACATTGCCAGCAAATGAGATACATGCAAGAGTTGTTAGAAGATATTACCTCGATGATCTCGAGATACTATCTTGTGCTTCTCATCCCCATAAATCACTTTAGGGGCCTTCCCAGCACAGAGGGTAAAAGGGCTTCGTTAAAAAAAGTAAGCCAAAAAAGCATACATGTAAATTTCTGTTGTGTGACAGGTATCAAGCCAGGTAAGAATTTCTACTTTTTGGTAAAAATATAAAGTGGTATGAACGTGCTACTGTAAGGAAGATTATGGCTCTTTGTTTTGAATCTGTTACTAAGAATAATCCTGATAGAATTAAGCTACTCAGTTTGAAAAAGCACCGGATGACGAACTTTGTGGACCTGAGATCTCCATTAGGATGAATTAATGATGCTTAGAGGGTTAGTTTTGCTATGGCCGCTAAAGCTTGAAATCCTAAGAGGGTGCATACATTGTTCAAAGAGAACGGTCAGGTGACTATACTGTGAACTCATGGAATAGAATTGATTATTTGGTTGCCAACTGACTAGGAAAGTAGGCGGCAAACTCATCAATTCTTCTACTAACGTACGCAAGAGTTCTTATAAACTATCCTCACAACTAACTAGATATCTGTCTAAATGATTAGCTGTGAGGATGGTTTTATAATGCTTATGCGAGAGCCTTTTTTGCTGTGTGCGTCATATGGGTGCTATTCAGCATAAATTGCTTCATAAATTATTACCTGAGAATTATAAAAAGGGGATTCCTTTTTTTTGATTGAAGATGGTAACCTTTTTAAAACTTCAAGATATTCTGGAGCATATTCTGTCTGTGTAATGAGTAACTTATTGAACCCTATAAAAAATGGTTTCGCATCCTTGTGTTTTAATAAGAATTGACTTACGCCTTCAGATACTTCCGGCCACCAATAATTAAAATAGTCATCAACGATAATAATTCCTCCAGGCACGAGCGATTCAAAAGCATTTTTTAAATCGATTTCTGTTTCTTTAGCTCGATGACATCCATCAACACTGAACATTCGAAACTTTTCTCCATTACAAGCATTTATGTAGTCTTGGGCGATTTTCTTTGATGAGTCTCCTTTAATCTCTCGGTACTTTGTACGATCTGGAGTAAAGCGTTCTAAATTGCTGATAAATTTTTGGTAAACACCGATCATTCCTGAGCCGTATTCTGGCTGATGCTCCTCGAAGGTATCTACTGCGAGAACAAATTCATCATTGTTAGCAAGAAGGTATAATGGAATAAATGATTTGCCATGATATACACCAATCTCGGCCATATTGCCGCGTACATTATTATTTTTCTGGTGTCTGTCGAGTTCAACGATGATGTCGAGGAAACCTTTTGCAAGCCAGCCCCCAACGGACTTTAAATTTTCTCGATAATACGTAAATGCGGCGTTTTTCTCTTGTGGGTTGCCTTCAATTAGGCTCTGTGAGAAAATTAGTGTAAGTGTATACGATAATAAAAGTTGTTTCTTCATGGTATCCTCATAGGTAGTAGGGTTTTATCAATCTACTTTTAGTCTAAAGTTGTTAAGATTGAGAAAGCAAGAGTTTTAATGAGTTGTTGCAAGATATTAAAGTGTCTGTTTTTAGTTTTGTGCGATATCATGGGTAAAACAATCCCCTTGCTGTAAAGAAAGCAATTGTGAAGAATGCGGAAGAAATTCGAACTTTATCTGAGGATATACGAACTCTGGTCAGATAATGTGCCTTAATCAGATATTTCTACGGGACGTTATTAAGCTTCCTTGAGGTTACAGGTATCGCCTACATCAAAACTCTAGGCCTAGGTTGGCCGCAGAGTTTTCGAATTTTTCATAATAAGTAGAGGTATGCTTCGTTGGTCAAGTGTTACCTGACAACGATATCATATAGAAGTCCTTTTACGTATTCAAGATCCACCACTAATATTTTTGCTTCCCTATCATATACACCTATAGGTAATATCAAATTCTTACCAGAATGATCGATAGTCATCGATGTACAATAGTCAATCCCTTCATTGGCCAAAGTGAATGGTTGGGAAATTTTGGTTATGTTAAATTGTTTATCCAGATACAAGAATCTGTGGGTATAGTTAAAATGCTGCAGCCTCTCATGGACCATCAAAAGGTATCCATCTTCAAAATTTATGGGGGCTGCTGATCCGCGAAAACGAGAAAAATCTAACTTTGGCGAATAGTGAAGCACGGTCTTACAAGTTCCAGTCTCTATGTTTGGCTCCATGAGTATAAATGGATCATATGAGTAAATAAGCCTGAGCTTATCCCCCTCAAAAATGTGTAGCCAATTCTTTTCAGCTCGTTTGGCTTCCGGCCCATTAAAGAGCGTTAGGCTCTGAATGATAGGGACATCTTGGCCAGGATAATCAATTTTACAAATAGCAACTTTCGGGACATACCAATAATATTGTGGAGGGACAGCAGTTGATATCAGCCACCAATCGTTATTCCATCGACAAATTCTGACGTCTTCAACTTGCCAATTTTTATTGACCTTGTGTTCAAGATGTGAGGGAAATAGCATTTCTTGCTCAAATAGTAAGTTAAAATTTTTATCATACTTTAGGAAAATATTCTTATTCAAGTACGGACCATCGGGTATAATTGTTTTATAGGAAGGGATTGAATAGTTTGAAAGTCTGCAAATTACATCATAGCCCTCTTCAGTTTTTAAGATGGAAGGATTAAATGGCCGATAAGGTACACTAGGGCCTTCCCTAAGAAGTGGTAAAGTAAAGTTAACATCGATTATGTCCTTATATTCTATATTTCTAACCAAGGGTAATATAGCCTTTACATATTTCTCTTTATCAGCATTAGGAACACTCTTACTCAATAAAAGTCTATCCAATTGCTCTAAAGATTCTTGATGGGCGAGTATTCTTGGGCTACATAATAAGAGTAACCATAATAAGATAAACATATATCATCCTTTTTTTATTGTGCCGAATGCTTCTTGGTTTAATAATAAGCAATTTTAATATACACTTGCAATAAAATAATGAATTTTTACCATCAAAGTGACTAGTTAAGGGCGCGATATTCCGCTTAAGGAGTGAGCTAGATGTTCCCTTTGACTAACTTTCATTGCTCTGTTTGAAGGAACTTATTTTAACTCTATCTTTCGCATTGAAGAAAAAAGAAAAGTGTAAATTAAATTGAGATTCAACTATTCAGGTAAATGTTTCTTGCACATGCAAAAGCAGTAAGTTTACAGAAGGGATCTACTATTATAGTTATTGTGGCTACACAAATGAAAGAAACCAGAACGCAAACCTCTAATAAAGGTGAGATGGCAAAAATACAAAGAAAGCTACTGCAAGCGCATAAACAGTCACCGTTGGAGAGTTCTTAAAGTAAGTACAAAAAAACCGGACACGTTTGTTGGCTAAGTAAAGAGGGCATTCAAACTGTGTTCCGAAAATCTTTTGTAAAAAGCTTGTTTTTGAAAGTATAAATATGCTAGCCTTAAAACAGTAATTTGATTGAATCAATGTTTGTGACTTAAGGGGGATAATGTATGAAGGCTTTAATATACGTACCGTTGCTATCTATGATACATTTCGCAACGATGGCTTCACCAGCAGTGAGCTACAATTTTGCAGGTCGTCTTGGCGATAGCCTTGTACAATATGCGCAGGCTCTTTGGGTGTCATATAAGCGTGAGATCCCGCTGCTATACCGCCCGTTCAAGTATAGCGAGCAATTTGAACTTAGTCGAATCCATGATTCATATAATAATGTGAAAGATGGGCAATTTACAAAGGTCGTTCACTTGGGCAAAGGCTTGAACTATAATATATATGATCTCAAAACTGACGAAAACATATTGTATATGATACCTTTTTTTTGCGGATTTAAAAGAGAACTTGTCGAACTGGGGTACCCTTTTTATTTTGATGTTGACTGGAAAGATGTAGGATTTCTTACTGAATTGCGCAAAGGTATTGCGCTTATTAATAGAACACCAAAATTAATAGATTTGCCAAAAGATCGCATTCCGGTTGCCGTACATATACGTACTGGTGATGGATTTGATAAGATCTTCCAATTAAGGGAGAGGGGATTTGATGATAAAATTACTCCACGTAAGTTTCCCCCAAATGCATTTTTTATTGATCAGTTGAAACGGATGTCGGAGATGCTTGGTGATCAGCCGTTGTATGTTCATATTTTTACAGATAGTTCTCGCCCAGAACATTTTGCAAAGTTATTAGAGAAAGAAGTAAATAAACCTAACATCACTTATGGCTATCGTACAGGTGTTGACTTACTGGATGATTTATTTTCAATCATGCAGTTTAAGCACCTCATAAGAGGAGAATCTCATTTTTCATTCATTGCTGGTATTTTGGCTGAGTGCGAAATATGTATAGTCCCGGCCGAATATGTTTGGGAAGAGAAAAATCTCATCATTACCAAAGTTGAAGACATCATAAGATAGGCCGAAGACCTTCGCATTTGCTAACAGAATAAACATAACAAGCATGCGGAGCGGGTTGTATGTAATTTTTACGTGAGCGCCTCTATCCTACTTGGACCACCTTCCGAGGCGCTGGCCAGTTTGCGAAGCTTAGACTCAAGTAAGCAGAAAGTCCTGGGTACTTTTATGGTCAAGATAAAACAGTTTACATTGGACCCTTGATATGACCCTTAATGAAGATGCTTCTCGAATACGGGCTCTCAATGAACCTGACAACATAGCTATTGTAAGAAAAGTAGGCTTAAGCCTCTTGTAGGAGGCTAAACCAAAAGGCATGAGCATCATTTTACCTCAGATATTGAATTTTTTTAGAATAAGGTGCTATATTGATAGCTGTCTGATAGAGGCCTTCCTTCCCCTTGATTTTTTAATCGCGAGAAAGCTTTATGCTTCTGCCCTGATTGGAGCAGCTCAACATTTTGACAGAAGGTTCAAAAAAAGGCATACTAATCCCTGTAGACAAAAATTGCCCTATTTGAGGGCTATCTTCTAAGGCAAAAAAACAATTGAATATATATCGCTGAGTAAAGGATTACGATGGCAACTAGTAAGTCGGGTGGATCGACCTCCAATGGTAGAGATAGTAGAGGTAGAAGGCTAGGCGTTAAATTATTTGACGGCGAAGTTGTTTCGGGCGGCGAGATCATTATTCGCCAGCGCGGCACACGTATTCATCCTGGTAATAACGTAGGATTGGGAACCGATCATACTATTTATGCTATTGGATCAGGTAAAGTAAAGTTTCATTATGGTCCTAAAGGTCGTAAGTACGTTTCTGTGCTTGCAGCTTCCTAAGAATTTAGTTATAGTGATCGAGTTATATAGGTTTTGAGCGCATTTCTGCAAGGGTAGAGTACTTATGTTTAATTTTTTCCGTTACCATAAATCTGAGGCTATTAATAATCCTATAGATTTCCTTAAACTTCAGTATGTTTCTGCTATTGTATCAGGTCTTTTATTAGCATCTTTCTTTGGAACTTATCTGTATAAGCGCTTTACGAACCCAGATGGTCATACTTTTAATTACAGTGTCGATTTTACGGGTGGTATTCAAACGTTGCTTGCCTTTAATAAGCCTGTAGAAAGTGAAAAGGTAGTGGCGATCTTAGAGAAAGCTGGATGGCCTGGTAGTGTGACGCGTGAGTTTTCTGCTACGGAGCATTTAGTGCGCGTAAAGAAAGAAGCAAAGGATGTTTCTAGGGAAGCTGAGCTTATTCGCGAAGCGGTACAAAAAGGACTAGGATCTGAGTATACCGTTACTATTGAGCAAACTGATAGCGTTGGGATGGCTACTGGATCCATGATGCGTACTAACTCTATCTATGCAATTTTAGTGAGTTTGATTCTTATGCTTCTTTATATTGCCATAAGGTTCTGGTCTTTTGCCTATGCCATGGGAGCTATCGTTTCATTATTCCATGATGCAATTGCGATATTAGCCTTTTTCCTTATCTTTGATAAAGAGATCTCTATGAACGTTATCGGTGCAATTTTAGCAGTGCTTGGCTATTCGGTGAATGACACGATTGTGATTTTTGCTCGTGTTCGTGAAAATGTTAAGCTCTTGGCAAATCGATCAATCTATGATGTCATTAATATAAGTATTACTGAGACCTTAAGCCGTACGTTGCTTACGACATTTGCAACCCTTTTAGTGGTTGTCTCGCTTTTAGTTTTTGGCGGTGAAACGCTGCGAGATCTGTCCCTTGCACTCTTTATCGGTATAATATTTGGAATTTATTCTACAATATTTATTGCAACACCGGTTCTTTATATGTTATACCCTAAAAAGAGTGCATAATAACTGGTACTTGAAAGCACAAAAAACATAGTATTTTGCATCTACCCTTGTAGGCTGTGAGGCTTAATACTAAAAAATGATTGCAGACTTTTCCTAGTTTGCTCCCCAATTACTACTAACGAAATACGTATCTATTTTCTAAAAAAATCACAATTACTCTTATGGAGTTACTTATCCCGGATGGGAAAGGAGTTACAGGTTCTATGAAAGATCAAGAATTAAAGAAGCTACCATTAGCTGAGCTATTGATCCAAGCTCGTAAAGTTGGCGTAGTGGGTTCTTCCCTAATGTCGAAGCCAGATCTTATAAAAAATATTATCGACCTTAAAGAAAATCCAGATAAAGAAATACCGGTTGAAGGGGTTCTTGAAAAATTACCCGATGGTTTTGGGTTCTTACGTTCAGCGAAGTTCGACTACGTATCAGGCCCTGATGACATCTATGTTTCACCTTCCCAGATTAGACGCTTTGGGCTCAGAACAGGAGATACTATTTCGGGAGTTATCAGAAAGCCAAAAGAGGGTGAAAAGTATTTTGCCCTGCTTAAAGTTGATTTAGTGAACTATAAGGATCCTTCAGTTCTTATAGATAGAGCTTTTTTTGAGCGCTTAACTCCTCATCATCCTACCCAGAAATTTACTCTTGAACACAATCCCACCGCGATATCAACAAGAATTATGGACCTGTTTACCCCTATAGGTAAAGGGCAGCGGGGTTTAATCGTTGCACCACCAAAGACCGGTAAAACGGTGCTTCTAAAGGAGCTTACCCAGGCAATAGCTGCAAATAATCCTGAGACCTATATCATTGTGCTACTTGTCGATGAGCGCCCTGAAGAGGTCACCGAGATGAAGTATGCGGTGGTTGGTATGAACCATGCTCAGGTTATTAGCTCAACGTTTGATGAGCCTGCAGAACGGCATGTGCAAGTTGCCGAAATTGTCATAGAAAAAGCACGCCGTTTGGTCGAGGTAGGATATGACGTTGTCGTTCTTCTTGATTCCATTACAAGGCTTGCTCGTGCCTATAATACCGTAGCTCCTGCTTCAGGGAAGGTGCTTACTGGTGGTATCGATGCGACAGCCTTACAACATCCTAAACGTTTCTTTGGTGCGGCTCGTAAGACTGAAGAGGCGGGATCCTTAACGATCATCGGTACAGCTCTTGTAGAAACAGGTTCACGTATGGATGAGGTTATCTATGAAGAGTTTAAGGGAACCGGTAATATGGAGATGCATCTGAGTCGTAAGCTCTCTAATCGACGTACGTTTCCTGCCTTTGATCTCTTGCAATCAGGAACCCGTCGCGAGGATCTTCTTATGGATGAAGATCAGCTTAATAAGATCTGGATTCTTCGTAAATTCCTGAGCGGTATGAACACGGTAGAAGGTATGGAATTTCTGATCGATAAGATTAAGAAGTTTAAGACGAATGATGAGTTTATCGATTCGATGAAAAAGACCGCAACAACAACACCAACTTCTTCATCTTCGTCATAAGGTCTTGCATACTGCAGAAAATTGATCTGCATTACCCTCTGTCCTGAGAAGGTCCCTAAATTTATTTATGGGATGAGAACGCAAGATATGATCTCGATTTCATCGAGGAAATATCTTCTAGCAACTCTTGCATGTATCTCATTTGCTGATAAAATCACCGGTGAACTGTAATGGTTTTTAATAATCAAGATAGTGTC
>Ga0207145_1084_pt1 | contig 12863 bp, 14 predicted proteins | sample Alteio_BWMinHeat_35_FD_153578 | JGI IMG/M metagenome (GOLD analysis project Ga0207145, IMG submission 153578) | Enriched cells from forest soil in Barre Woods Harvard Forest LTER site, Petersham, Massachusetts, United States -... | ecosystem: Environmental > Terrestrial > Soil > Temperate forest >...
ATTGCCGCCAGCATCCGTTCCGGCGACCAGATCGGCGCACTCGCCGGCGTCGATGTCTTCACCATGCCGCCGAAAGCCGCCGCCGAATACCGCGCCAAGCCGCTCGCGCAGGTCACTTCGCAAGTAAGCAAGGATCCCGAAGTACCGCTCGCCAACGGCGTGACGCTCGAGCAATTCGCTGGCGACACACTCTGGAATGTGCCACCGCCTTTTCAGGCCGCTGTCGAGGATCTGCTCCGCAAAAACCTCGATGCGCTCACACCCGACGACTTGCAAACGCATTTCGAGAAAGCTGGCCTGGGTGGTTTCCTGCCACGTTGGTCCGCCGCTGATATCCAAACCGCGACAAAAGACGGCAAGATTCCCGTCTACGCAACGTGGAAGGATCGCCTCGCCTCCGGCAAAGTCGGGCTGGACGCCTTGATGAATCTCAGCGCGCTCTACTCCTTCGCCACTGATCAGAAGGCCCTCGACGATCGCATCCGCTCGCTGCTGAAGACCGCGAAGATCCTCGGCTAGGGAGCGGGCTGCGGCTTGGGCGCAGCGGAGGCCGGGGAATTTGTCTGGGAGCTCTCCGCTGTTGGATGGGGGGATTGGCCCAATAAATCCTTCTTGGTGTTGTAGGAACTCGCTGGTGTCCACGTACTGCATCCCTCGAATAGAAGCGCCACACAGGCCAGCCAACCAAACACTTTCCAACGCCCCGCGATCTTCTTCGCATTCCTCATCACCCTATTCCTACCATTCACCCGCCTGCGCCAACAAGCCGTAAATGAGGAGTCACCTTTTGGGTTTGACTCAGCCGCCTGATTCGCTACCCTGCTCAGACCTCGTTCGTGTTGATTCTGTGGGTTTGAAAATTATGGCGAAACTTTCCATTAACGACTTGAAAGACTTCCGCAACCAGCGCGTGCTGGTGCGTGTGGATTACAATGTGCCGCTCGATGAAAATGGCGGGATTACCGACGACAAGCGCATCAAGGCGACCGTCCCGACAATAGATTATCTGGTGAAAGGCGGGGCCAGAGTCATCCTCTGCTCGCATCTCGGTCGTCCGAAAGGCAAGCGCGACCCCAAGCAGAGTCTGCGGCCTATAGCCCAACGCTTGGCGGAAATTCTCGGTCGACCGGTGGCCTTCGTGGACGATTGCATCGGCGAAAAGGTGGACAAGACCATTGGCATCATGCAGCCGGGTGACGTGGTCCTGTTGGAAAACCTGCGTTTCTACGCCGAAGAAGAGAAGAACGACCCCGCATTCGCCGAGAAACTGGCCAAGAATGCCGACTTGTATGTAAACGACGCTTTCGGCTCGGCCCACCGTGCGCATGCCTCGACGGAAGGCGTGGCGCGAATCATCAAAAACCGCGGGGGTAACTGCGTAGCCGGCCTGCTCATGGAGAAAGAGCTTAAGTACCTAGGAGGGGCACTTAGTTCCCCCGCCAGGCCGTTCGTCTGCATCCTTGGGGGTGCAAAGGTTTCGGACAAGATCGCCGTCATCGAGAACTTGCTCACGCAAGCCGACGCGATTCTCATTGGCGGCGCGATGGCCTACACATTCTTGAAGACGCAAGGATTTGGGGTGGGGAATTCCCTTGTGGAGAACGACAAGCTTGATCTGGCGAAATCATTGCTCGATAAGGCCAAGGGTAAGAAGTTCCTTCTGCCGAGCGATCACCTGCAAGCGACCAAACCCGCCGCGGGTGCGACTACCCGCATAACCGACGGGCCGAGCATTGAAGACGGCTGGTGTGGAGTCGATATCGGACCCGAGACCATTGGGCGGTACAATAAAGAGATCGCCTCGGCGAAGACCATTGTCTGGAACGGGCCGATGGGTATTTTTGAGATTCCCGAGTATTCGAAGGGTACATTTGAGGTCGCCAGGGCTGTGGCCGGGAACAAGGATGCGATTTCGATCATCGGCGGCGGCGACAGCGCCAAGGCCGCGAAGAAAGCCGGCGTGGACAAGCAGGTCACGTTCGTCAGCACCGGTGGCGGGGCATCGCTCGAGTTTTTGGAAGGGAAAGAATTGCCGGGTGTGGCCGCGCTAAGTGACAAGTAATCATCCATCTGGAAACACCCATGAATTCAAATCGCAAACCAATCATCGCGGGCAACTGGAAGATGTACAAGACAGCGGCGGAAGCGCTCGGCTTGGTTAACGGTCTCAAGAGCGAACTCGTCGGCGTGCGGGATGCCGACGTAGAGGCCGTCATTTGTCCGCCGTTCACGGCGCTCTACGCGGTGAGCACTCTCCTGCAAGGCTCGAATATCCAGCTCGGAGCACAAAACGTGCACTGGGAGAAAGAGGGCGCGTTCACGGGTGAGATTGCCGCGCCAATGCTCAAGGAATTGGCCGTGCGTTATGCCGTCGTCGGTCACAGCGAGCGACGGCAGTTTTTCGGCGAAACGAACGAAGGTGTCAACAAGCGCGCCAAAGCCGCGCTGGCCAATGGGATCCGCCCGATTGTCTGCGTCGGCGAAATGCTCGCGCAACGTGAAGCCGGGCAGACGGAAGCCGTTGTGCGCGACCAGGTAACGGGGGGTCTTGCAGGTTTCACCAAAGATGCTATGCTCGACACCGTTATCGCGTATGAGCCTGTCTGGGCGATTGGCACGGGGAAAACGGCCACGCCCGCGCAGGCGCAGGAAGTGCACGCGTTCATCCGCGAACTGCTCGCGGCACTGTTCGACTCAGCGGTGGCGGCCAAGGTGCGCATTCAGTATGGTGGCAGCGTAAAAGCGGCAAACGCAAAGGAATTGCTAGGCCAAGCCGACATCGACGGCGCGTTGGTCGGCGGCGCGAGCTTGGAAGCAAAAGGGTTCGCGGATATCATTAAAGCTGCGTTATAGTGTCTGGAATTGGCGCTGGGGCGGGCTGAATCCGCCCGGCAAACGAAAGAAAGACTCATGAATATTTTGATTGGATTTGTAACGATAGTGCATGTGCTTGTGGCGCTCTTTGTGATCGTGCTGGTGCTGATGCAGAAATCGTCGGAGCAGGGCGTCGGCGCGGCGTTTGGCGGCGGCGTGACCGAGACCGTCTTCGGCGCGGGCACAACCACCGCGCTGGTGCGCATGACGATCTATTGCGCATGCGCGCTTTTGGCGACAACATTGATCCTGGCTGTACTGCATTCACACCGCGGTAAGGGAGGCGGTTCATTGATGCAGCGCTCCCTGGCCACGATGCCGATGGCGCCTGCACCACAATCAGCATCTCCATTCTCGTCGCAACCGACCGCGCCGACGTCACCCGAAACAGTTCCGGCGACACCTGCAACCGCAACACCCGCTCCGGCGGCAGAACCACAGCCGGCGGCGCCCCCCCCTGCGCCAGAAAAGAAACCGTAGGTCTCGTAACGCTTCACGATGCGCCCGCCCCTGGCGACTTCACGGTTACAAACAACGATCGTTGTCGTCGTGATGTTGGTCGGGACTTTGGCGCATGCTGCGCAACTCCGCAACAATGTCCTGTATTCGGTCGGGGCAGATTTCAAAGGGTTTGATCCCGCAGATTCCGGTGACGTGATTTCCGCGGCCATGGTCAGTCGCGTGTACGAGGGGTTGCTGGAGTACGCTTATCTCGACCGGCCCTACCATGCGGAATCGCGCCTCGCCGAAGCTTTGCCGGAGGTCTCTGCCGACGGGCTCACGTACACGTTCCATATCAAGAAGGGTGTTCACTTCAGCGACGATCCCTGTTTCCCGGGCGGCAAGGGCCGGGAGGTGACAGCGGACGACTTCATATACTCGTTCACCCGCTTGTTGGATCCGAAGGTGGAATCGACCGGTGATTGGATTTTTGTCAATCATGTAGCGGGCGCGAAGGAGTGGGTGGCGAAAGCTGATTCAACCGCAAAGATACCGGGCTTTGTCGCGGCGGACCGTTACACATTGCAGATCAAGTTACGGCAGCCATACCCGCAATTGATCTGGGTACTAACGATGTCGTATGCGTTCGTGATTCCACACGAAGCCGTTGAACATTACGGCGGAGAATTTCGGAGCCATCCAGTCGGCACAGGCCCGTACGTACTGAAGGACTGGCGATTCAATTATCGCGTCGAGTTCGTTCGCAACCCATCATTCAGTGGCCAAACGTACCCAATTACTGGCGAACCCGCCGACCGCGAAGCGGGATTGCTCCAGGATGCCGGCAAACCACTGCCGCTAATGGATCGGGTGGTCGATTATGAGATCCAGGAGTTTTACACGATCTGGCAGATGTTCCTCGGTGGGCAACTCTCATCGACCTTAATCAGCAAGGATTACTTCGAGAAAGTCATCAACCCCCAACTCGAATTATCCGACGCGTTGAAGAAACGCGGCATACGCCTCTACAAAACGCCGGAGATGGACTTGTGGTATATCGCTTTCAACATGAAGGACCCGGTCATTGGCGCCTCACCCGACCCGGTCATCAACGAGAAGCATAAACAAATCCGACAGGCGTTCGCGCTGGCGATTGATGTGGACACGTACTGCTCGGTCATCAGCAACAATCGGGACACACCGGCAAATACCATTTTACCGGCCGGCCTCGCTGGTCATACGGACACCCCCTACATCTACCGATTCAATCGGGCCCGCGCGAAGCAACTGCTCGCCGAAGCAGGGTACCCCGACGGACGTGACGCCAATGGACACCCTCTGCGCTTGACGATGATCAGTTCTGGCGCGGGCAGCACGGAAGTGCGCCAACAGGGTGAGTTCCTTGTCGAGCAATTGCACGCCATCGGTGTGGAACTTATTGCGCAACAGTTGAGCTTTGCGGAATATCTGCGCCGCGAGCATGACGGCGAGATGCAGGTCATCTATGCGGGCTGGATCGCTGACTATCCCGATGGTCAGAATTTTCTCCAGTTGTTGTACGGCCCGAACAAGACTCCCGGCGTCAATTTCTGCAATTATCAGAACGACGAATTTGACCGGCTCTACGAAAAGATTCTGACGATGCAGGATTCGCCCGAACGGTCTGCGCTCTATGAAAAAATGTCGAATATTGCCATTGCAGACTGCCCGTGGGCATTGATGACGTATTCGCTGGCGTATGGGTTGTTCCAACCGTGGTTCCAAAACTACAAGCCGCACGCCTTCCCGTATCCAAACGCAAAGTTCTACAAGGTACTGCCACACTGACACCATGGCTGCCTACATCTTTCGTCGCCTGATTTCCGTGGTGCCGATTTCACTGGGCGTGCTTTTTGTGACGTTTCTATTGTTTCGCGTCATTGGCGGCAATCCGGCGTATCGAATCGCGGGCAAAAACGCGACCCCCGCAAAAATCGCGCAGATTACCCGTGACCGCGGTTATGACCAGCCGTATTTTCTAAACTTCAAAGATTTCCCCAGGCAACTGTTCCACGCACAATTTCCCCGTCTCGTCCGCAGCATTTTGCGCGGCGACTTCGGCGAGTCGATTACCAATAAGATGCGCGTCAGCGAGTTGCTGCGCGCGGGGATCCTCCCATCGCTGTGCGTAACAACACCGCTATTCATGGTGGATTTATGCCTGGCGGTGGGGCTGGCACTGTTGGCGGCCTATTTTCGCGGAACGTGGATCGACCGCTCGTTGGTGGTGGGCGCCGTGATGGCAATGAGTGTCAGCGAGATCGTGTACATCATGATTGCCCAGTATTGGCTGTCCAGCGAATGGCGACTTTTCCCTGTCTGGGGTTTCGAAGGTCCGCAATATTTGGTCTTGCCGGTGGTCATCGGCGTTGCCGCCGGCGTGGGCGGCAGCGTACGATTCTACCGGACGGTCATGCTCGACGAAATCTACCAGGATTACGTCCGCACGGCGCGCGCAAAGGGCGTATCACCTCCACGGGTGCTGTTCCATCACGTCTTGCGCAACGCCTTAATCCCGATTCTCACCAATGTAATTGTCGCGTTGCCGTTCCTGTACACTGGCGCACTGTTGCTCGAAAGCTTCTTCGGGATTCCCGGCCTGGGTCGGCTGCTCGTCACCTCCATCTCCAATGGGGATGAAGATATTATTTTCGCCGAGACATTCATCGGGGCCGTGCTGTTTGTCCTGGCGAACACAGCCACCGACATCGCGTACACGTGGGCCGATCCCCGTATCCGATTGAAATGACATGAACAACCGAGCCAACAGACCGGAAAGCTTGTGGGTGATCGCGTGGCAGCAATTGCGCCGCAACCGTCTCGCGATGGCCTGCCTTGCCATTCTGGTCGTCTACACCGGTGTCTGGGTGTACGCTGAAAGCACTTTCTGGTTTGCCCGGTTGCGCGACGTGACACCGGCCTATCGCGTCTCCAACTACGCGATCCGCAACCTGCCACCGAGTACGACCCATTGGTTGGGCACCAATTATGCCGGGCGCGACAACTTTGGGCAGATCGTGCAAGGCACGCGCATCGCGTTTGAGATTGCCGTGCTTACGTCGGTCATTGTTATCCCTCTCGGTTTTTTCCTGGGCGCATTGGCGGGTTACTTCGGGAGAGCCATCGACACCGTGATTGTATATTTGTTCAGCGTGGTGGGTAGTGTGCCGGACATCCTCCTGATCACGGCCATCTCGTATGTGGTACGCGGCGTTGTCGAACGCAGCCCTTCCATGCAAACCGTCACCCGGTATATCGACAGCGGACTACTCGCCGTCTGTGTTGGCCTGGGCTTTACTGGCTGGGTTGGTCTGTGCCGGATCATCCGCGCGGAATACCTCAAGCATCGCGAACGCCAATACGTTCTTGCCGCGCGGTCTCTGGGCGCGAGCAACCTGTCCATCATGTTCCGCCATATCGCGCCGAACGTTTCTCATTTGATCATCGTCAATTTCTCGCTCCGCTTTCCAGCGTTGATCCTGACGGAAGCCGTATTGAGCTACCTCGGCGTCGGCATCGCCAACGAGCCAAGCTGGGGCGCGATCATCAACGACTCCAAGCAGCGCCTCTGGCTCGGCAATTGGTGGGAACTGGCCGGCGCGACGGCAGCGATGTTTTTTCTCGTGCTGGCCTTGAATCTATTCGGGGACGCCCTGCGCGACGCACTTGACCCGAAACTCCGAACTGCAGAAGCTGGGGCCGCATGAGCGCTATACTGGATGTCCAAGATTTGCAGATCAGCTTTTTCACTGACGAAGGTGAAGTTCACGCTGTCGACGGGGTAAGTTTTACGATCCAGCGCGGCGAGACGCTCGCGCTGGTTGGGGAAAGCGGTTGCGGCAAGAGCGTCACGGCGCTTTCGCTGGCAAAGCTCGTCGCCACGCCACCGGGTATTTACAAAGGCGGGAAAATCCTTTTTGAGGACAAGGATGTACTGAAGATGGACAAGGAGCGGCTGCGCTCGATTCGCGGCGCGAAGATTTCCTACGTTTTCCAGGAACCGGCGACGTCGCTGAACCCCGTTTTTCGCATCGGCTATCAAATCAAGGAAGTGCTCCAACTGCACCGCCGGCAGGATGCGACCGACACGGAAGTCGCCCGCCTCCTTAAACTCGTCAATATCTCCGATCCCGAACGGCGCATGCGCGATTATCCGCATCAACTCAGCGGCGGTATGCAGCAACGCGTCATGATCGCAATGGCGCTGGCCTGTAATCCCGCGTTGCTGGTCGCCGATGAACCAACCACGGCGCTGGACGTCACCATCCAGGCGCAGATTCTCGACCTGTTGAAGGACCTCAAGAAGAAGATCGGCATGAGCATCCTACTAATCACGCACAACCTTGGCATCGTCGGCGACCTTGCCGACAACGTTGCCGTCATGTATGCAGGCCGCATCGTCGAGCAGGCGCCGGCCGCCACGCTCCTCCAGAAACCGCTGCATCCCTACACGGTCGCGCTTATGCAATCGATACCCCAACTCGGCGCGCACAGGGGCCGGCTCCATTCGATTCCGGGCTCCGTGCCGGATGCCACACGGTTGCCGGCAGGCTGCAAGTTCCAGGCGCGTTGTGATCGCGCGCAGGGCGATTGCACGCGCGACCCCGAGCCACAACTTGTCGAAGCCGATGGCAGCGCGCGCCGCGTCCGTTGTCCCTATTGGAACGAACCGGAGTTGAAGAGGACGATTCCATGAGCCTCGTCGAAATCAAGGATCTCAAAACGCATTTTCCTATCCGCGCGGGCGTCTTACAGCGTCCTGTCGGTTGGGTGCGCGCCGTCGATGGCGTCAGCCTCGCGATCAACGAAGGCGAAACCGTGGGCCTCGTCGGGGAGAGCGGCTGCGGCAAAACCACGCTGGGGAGGACAATCCTGCGATTAATCGAACCCACGGCCGGCGAGATTTGGTTTGATGGGCGCGACATTACGAGACTCGACGGCGCGGACACGAAGCCGTTCCGCCGCAAAGCCCAGATGATTTTCCAGGACCCGTACGGTTCACTCAACCCGCGCATGACCGTCGGCACGATTATCGCCGAGCCCTTGCGTATCCACAAACTCTGCCCTAATAGGAAGACCGAGCGCGAGCGCGTGGCTGAATTGTTGCTCTCGGTCGGCCTTTCTCCCGACTACGCCCGTCGTTACCCGCACGAATTCAGCGGCGGCCAGCGGCAACGCATCGGCATCGCGCGCGCGCTCGCTGTGGAACCCAAATTCATCGTGTGCGACGAACCGGTCAGCGCGCTCGACGTCAGCGTGCAGGCGCAGATTATCAACCTGCTGCAAGAACTTCAGGAAAAGCTCAAGCTCACCTATCTGTTCATCGCCCACGACCTTGCGGTCGTCGAACATATCAGCGATCGGGTTCTCGTGATGTACTACGGGAAGTTGGTGGAGGAAGCCAGTGCGGATGAGATTTATACCCACCCCGTGCATCCCTACACGCAAGCGCTCCTCTCCGCGGTCCCGACGGTTGACCTGGCGCAGAAACGGCAGCGGATCATTTGGCCACCGGAGGGGACGACACCGGAGCAAGCCCGCGCTGCTCTTCAGGAGAAGAAGCTCGATCGGCGCGAAGTGCGACCAAATCACTGGGTGTTGCAGGAAACATCCTAACGCGGGATTCGCGAGGCCAATTCTTCCGCCGTCAAGGCGAGAAGCTCTTCCCCGCGTGTCAGTGCCTCGTTCAGTTCCATTCCCGGTTTCATCGCAGGCAGCGCGAACTCGATTCCCTCACGACGGTATGTTACCTCGGAAACGTGTACACTGCCTGCCAGCACCATCACCTTTACCCCGTGTTTCGTTGCCAGTTTGGCAATACCGGAGACAACTTTACCGCGCAGTGACTGCTTGTCGAATCGACCTTCACCCGTAACGACCCAATCGGCGTCGGCAAGTTCCGCATCCATTCCACTTGCGTCAATCACCGTCTCGATGCCGGATGTGATCCGCGCGTCCATAAAGGCCAACGCGCCCCCTGCCAGACCACCGGCCGCTCCCGCGCCGGGAATATTTGCGATATCCTTGCCCAGTTGTTGCTTCACCAACCTCCCCAGACGTACCAATCCGTCGTCAAGCCGCTCGACCATCGCTGGTGTCGCGCCTTTTTGAGGGCCGAAAACGCGAGCGGCACCGTGCTCGCCGCAGAGTGGATTGTCCACGTCGCAGAGAACTTCCACAACCGGGAGTCGCGGTTGATCCGAACGTTCGATCCGCGCGATCCGCTCCAATTCACCGCCGCCTAAGCCAACGGGCTTCCCTTGCGCATCCAAAAATCGCCACCCAAGCGCCATCGCCGCGCCCACTCCGCCATCTACGGTGGCGCTGCCACCGACCGCCAGCCAGATGCGTTTCGCGCCGTGTTCGGTCGCCGCACGAATCAATTCGCCGGTACCATACGTCGTCGTGAGCAAAGGGTTCCGTTGCTCGGGTTTTAGCAGGACCAGGCCACTGGCGCTCGCCATCGCAATGACTGCTGTGGCCTCCTTGGGCAACCACGCATACCGGGCGGCACAAGACATCCCGGGAAGCGGCCCTATGACCGGCTGTGCGATCCATTCACCTCCGAGTGTTGCCAGAAGTACTTCGTCCGTCCCATCACCGCCGTCGGCCATCGGTTTCGTCACAACCCGCAACTCGGGCCGGACCGAGAGCATCGCATCACGCACAATGTCGCAAGCGCGCGACGCGGTGAGGCTGCCTTTGAACTTGTCGAGAGCGACGACGATCTTCACGGCATGATTATAGGACGGGAATGCTTACCGCGAAACCAGTTAATCAGCGCGGTGAGAAGGCGTCTCCAGACTGTGCTTGTAAGCCAGAATTCCCCTGGCGATCGCTTCCGCGAGGTGTTCACGATATTCGGCCTTCAGCACCTGCTGTTCTTCGGTCTGGTTCGTCAAAAAACCGCCCTCGATAAGGATGGCGGGGCAATTGGCGTCTCGCAACACCTCAAACCGCGCCCGCCGCACCCCGCGATCAGCGGCGCTGGTGGCAGTGAGCGCCGCCACATGCACGCAATGCGCGAGCCAGACATTCCGCTCGTCCCAGCGGTTCGCAGGTTGGGCGTCATTGCGATGACGCGCGTTGGGATCGTCCGTGGAAGCGCTACCGGCAGGCGTGAGGCAATATGTTTCGATCCCATTCGCCGTTGGGCCACCAGAATTGAAATGGATACTCACAAAAATATCGCCGCCGTGTGCCAGGCAGAAGGACGGACGCCCTTCCAATGGCGTGGTAATATCGGACTCCCGCGTTAGCACCACCCGCACACCAGTGTCGGTTAACCGGCTGGCGACGTGGCGGGCGACGTCCAGCGTCCACTCCTTTTCCACGTGCCCACTCAAACCACGCGCGCCGGTGTCTGCGCCGCCGTGCCCGGGATCCAGTACAATCGTGCGTATCGACGCGCTCGCGGCCAACGGTCGCGGACGGAGGACGGGAGTAATGGTCTTACTCACATCGTCGGCGCGAATCCAGAGGGCTCCTCGTTGCGCGAGAATTGATGCGCTTAGCCAATGAACAACTCCATCCAGACGGATATCACGATGATCCGCTTCGATTGCGAGTTCAGCGGTGCCGGCCCGGTATTCCGCGCGTCGTGAATCGTGGCTGCGGTCGCGTCCCAGTTCATAGACCGATGCCAATTGACCGACAGCCACATATTGGCCGCCGGCCAGGCGATGTTGTGGGACAATTTGCGGATCCAGAGAGGCGCCGAGAGAGGCAAAAGCGAGGAGCGAGACGATCAGTGGGTGTGACCGGTGCATTTGCAGAGCCGTCTGTCTTTCCAGAGGCCGTAAGCCATCAGCAACGGGCCGTCGACAATCAATACTAGTGATAAATGCGGGCCCAGTTGAAGTTTGGCAAACCGGCCCACAGCGTTGAGCGCCAAGCCGGCCACCACCAGGCAGAGAGGTCGCAAATCCCGGTGCTGCCGCAAGCTGAGCAGGCAACCACCCAGGCCGAACACCGCCCCGATACTCAACGCCATCACATCCAATTTGCTGCTCCAGTTAATCCACGAGATCACAGGGAAGAAAATCAATACGATGGACATCACCAGGCAATGGATAGGGCAAACGATGGAGAACCACATGCCCAGCCGATCCAATTTCGCATGCGTGTGGGCCCGCGGTGGGTCGGAGTAGCCAAGCGGCTTCAGGGAAATGCGTTCAGTTCCCGTGTGCGGTTCGTACACGGTTGTCGTTTCCGTGTTCATCGTCCGTCGATTTTCTCGGCCGTGAGCACGTAGAGGCTGACCAGATAACCGTCCTGCTTGGTTTCCCCCACATCGAATTGTCCGCGAATACGAATGACGTCGTCGTAGAACTTCGTCGTCTGGCCCGGAGGCATTTTCACCACAACGATGTGATTCACCGCCGGCGGTTGCCCGTAGCAGCAACCCCAGAGCGAAGGCACCAGGAGGAATTGCGTGATGTTCTTGACCTCGGTCAGTGGCATCATAAATCCGACCATCTCGACGTTCTTCTTATCCAGCGCCTTGATGAAAGCCGGAATCGGCGTCTTGCCTTCCACGTATGTCCAGCTTTTCAACGTGTCGAACTCCAGCTTCTTATACCGTGGGTCAGCGTCTGCCCCGGCCGGGGCGGCGTTCGCTACCTCCAACTTCGTCTGCTTTCTCTGCAGAAGCTGTTGCTGAAGCATGCTGGCCAGGCCCGGTAACAGGAGCAAACCGATCACCGCGGCACCCATACCGAAGGATTTTAATTGCTGCTTTTTCATTGCAATGATCATGGACAATCTTTGTTAGCTACTTGGCGCCAGGTTCTTGGCGACATCGGTGCGATAAGCGCCCCATGCCGGCCCAATTCCGCTTAGGGCACCCAGCGCAACCGCTACGTAGAGAATATACCACTCTAGTGGCTGTATGTGAAATGCCGGAATTACAAATCCTGAGGCGCGGTAAAGAGCCCCATTGGCCGCTGCCACCACCAAATGCCCGCCCACCAACCCGGCTACCGCACCGACGACGCAGATGGTAGTAGCCTCCAGTAGAACAATGGAAAAAATCGTCGCTCGCCGCGCACCCAAGGCGCGCAAAATGGCGATTTCCCGCCGCCGTTCGCTCATCGAATTGTAGATCGACACAGCAATGGCCACGCCCGCGACAACCAAAACCAGAATTGCCTGGGCAAAGAGTAAACGGTCGATGTTGCCAACAATGTCGAATAATTTGCGGATTTCTGCCGCTGGGAATGCCGCCATGGCGTCCTGACGGTCGTTGATCTCACGATAGAGCGGAAACGCGTGTATCGGACTCCGCAACTTGAGCAAGAGAGCGCGAGGCCCGGGAGCGCGGCGAAGAAGTTAAACCGGCACCCGTGCCGGAAGGCACGCCGGCCAACCGACCCTTCGAGGCGGTGATTGGCTCGACGGTTGCCAAAGAAACAGGTTTGCAAATTGGCCAGACGTTTATTGCTGCGCACGGGGTCCAGCCGTCCGCGGAAGCCAAAGAGCACACGGAAAACCCATGGACAGTCGTGGGT
>Ga0207145_1085_pt1 | contig 12121 bp, 11 predicted proteins | sample Alteio_BWMinHeat_35_FD_153578 | JGI IMG/M metagenome (GOLD analysis project Ga0207145, IMG submission 153578) | Enriched cells from forest soil in Barre Woods Harvard Forest LTER site, Petersham, Massachusetts, United States -... | ecosystem: Environmental > Terrestrial > Soil > Temperate forest >...
TTCCTCGCAGGCTTCGCACATCACCGGGCAACACGTGTTCGTCGACGGTGGATATACGCACCTCGATCGCGCATTGACCTAGGGAGCCAAATGACTTCGGCATCCGCGCCCATTACCGAGCGAAAATATATTCTGCCGTTCATTCTGGTCACCAGCCTGTTTTTTCTTTGGTCGATCGGAGTCAACTTAAACGACGTTCTGATTCCGCATCTCAAGAAGGCATTCGACCTCACGGACTTTCAATCGTCTTTTATTCAGGTGGCCTTCTTTGGTGGCTACTGTCTGGCTGCCTTTCCTGCCGGACGGATCATGGAAAAAATAGGCTACAAGAAAGGCATTCTAATTGGGCTGCTTATTTGCTCTGCGGGAACTCTATTGTTTTTGCCCGCAGCCAGTTCCAGGGCGTACGGATTCTTTTTGCTGGCGTTGTTCGTGATGTCGTCCGGGCAATCCTTTCTGGAAGTGGGGGCTAATCCTTATGTAACGGTGCTAGGCCCAGCGGAAAGTTCGGAGCGCCGGCTGAACTTCGCTCAGTCTTTCAACGCGGTGGGCGCTGCGCTTGTGCCAACGCTAGGTGCGGCGTTCATTCTTTCAGGGGTGGAGCATACGGCGGCGCAAAGGGCGGCAATGAGCCCGCAAGAAGTGCAGGCTTATATTACGTCCGAAGCGAACATGGTGAAAGTACCGTACGTGGTGATCACCGCGATATTTCTGCTGGTGGCGATGCTGATTTATTTTGCGCACCTTCCGGAGGTGGCCGCGGATGCGGACGGCGAATCCGAGGAAGTTGACGGAAAGGCTCTCGGCCAGGTGAGGAAGCATCCGCATTTGATCAAGGGCGTGATCGCGCAATTTTTCTATGTGGGAGCGCAGGTCGGAGTGGGCAGCTTCGTTATTCGATTTGTGAAACATACCATGCCACAAACGCTCGATAGGATGGCGGCGTGGGGCTCGCAATTTTTGGCGGAGCACCAAGGCACAAACGCAAGCTTTGTGACGCATCTTATTCCCGACAGTGCCGAGAAAATGGCGGCGCTTTTTCTCGTGGCGCACCAGACGGGCTTTATGATCGGGAGATTCTCCGGTTCGTGGATGATGAAGCGTGTTCCTGCTCCCAAGTTACTGGCTATTTTCGGGATGGGCGCAGTGGCATGCGTTTTAGTGGGGATTGGCGCGTCAGGACTTGCCCCTGTAATCGCGATTGTGCTGGTGGGCTTCTTTAACTCGATCATGTTTCCAACGATTTTTGCGCTCAGCCTGAAGAATCTCGGAAACTTGACGAAACGCGGATCGTCGCTTTTGGTCATGTCCATCATCGGCGGGGCGTTGCTTCCGGCGGCGATGGGAAAGATTTCGGATATAAGCAACATACAAAAGGCATTCATCGTGCCCTTAATTTGCTATCTCTATGTAATTTATTTCGCGGTGAGCGGTTACAGGCCGGAGACGGATTTTTCGGTTGCACAATCCGCTGCCATCGCCGAGGGAAAATGAAGAGACGCTTTTGTCTAACGCTTGATCTGAAGGCTGATCCCCTATTGATGGCGGAATATAAGCGCTATCACGAGAAAATCTGGCCGGAGATTACGCGGAGTATTAAAGATGCGGGCATCGAGGACATGGAGATTTATCTCCTTGGCACGCGGATGTTCATGGTGATGGAAGTGAATGAGGAATTTTCGTTCGAAGCGAAGGCGGCGGCGGACCGCGAGAATCCGAAAGTGCGAGAGTGGGAAGAGCTGATGTGGAAATTCCAAGAGCCACTTCGAGAAGCCAAGCCTGGAGAAAAATGGCTGTTGATGGAAAGAATCTTCAAGCTTGAAAAGTAGCGGTCGAGGGGACATTATTCCTCGGCTTGCAGGGCATTGTTGTCCTGAAAGCGAATCAGCTCTTCACGGAGGCTTAAACCATGGGACCAAACCGAATTCCGCGCCGCGAGTGGTTGTTTGGCACGAGCGCTTCACTTCTAGCACTAGGCGCTTCCTCCCGAACTGCTGCCGGGTTCCGGGAGCCCGCTGCGCCAATGCCAAATCTACAAGCGGCTTCAGAGGCGGAAGACGCGGATCGCGTGCGCCGTATGAAGTGGTGGCATGAGGCGCGGTTTGGGATGTTCATTCACTGGGGACTATACAGTGTCCTTGGCCGGCATGAATGGGTGATGGAAGAAGAAGGCATACCTGTAAGTGAATATGAACTTTTGGCGAAGCGGTTTCAGCCGCAACCTAACGCGGCTCGCGCCTGGGCCAAGCTCGCGAGGGCCGCGGGTCAGAAATACATGGTGATGACCACGAAGCACCACGAAGGATTCTGCAATTTCGATACAAAACTAACGAATTACTGCGCGCCGAAACAAGGCCCTGGGCGCGATCTCGTACGGGAATACGTCGAAGCAGCGAGGGCCGAGGGAATGCATGTTGGGTTCTATTATTCGCTGATGGATTGGCATCACCCGGACGGCGCGCGCTGCGCTACAGATCCAGAAGCACGCAAGCGGTTCGTCGAGTATACGCACGGTCTCATTCGCGAATTGATGACCAATTACGGAAAAATTGATGTTCTTTGGTACGACGTGGACTGGCCGCTGGATGCCGCAGGGTGGGAGTCCGAGCGCATGAACAAGATGGTTTTCGGACTGCAACCAGACATCATCGTGGACAATCGAAATGGCCTGCCGGGAGATTTTTCGACGCCGGAGCAGGAAATTGTCGCGGAGAAGGGAAGCCGGTCGTGGGAAAGTTGCATGACGCTGAACGATAGCTGGGGTTATCACCGCGCGGATGACAATTGGAAGAGCCCGAAGACTGTGATTCGGAATCTCGTCTCTTGTTCGCGCGACGGCGGCAACTATCTTTTGAATATAGGCCCCAAGCCGGATGGCTCGATTCCGGAGGAGTCGGTACGTGTTCTAACGGAGGTTGGGCAGTGGATATCGCGGAACGGGGATGCCATTCACACAACGGATCGTTGCCAGGTACACGCTTCCGAGTTTGCGGGTTTCACGCGCCGGGGCAATACGCTGTACATGCACGTTCATTTCTGGCCTGGGGACACGGTTGCGCTTGCGGGATTAATGACAAAAGTAAAATCGGCGAGACTCTTTGCGTCTGGTCAAGAAATAAAGTTCGAGCAGGATCGTTTCCGCGTGCGATTTACAGGCCTTCCAAATAATGCCCCCGATCATCCCCTCACCACGCTTGCCATCGAATGTGAGTCAGAACCAATTCAGAACACCAGATTCGTTCGCACCGACCGGCCGCGCAACGGCGTCGGCATCTAATTTCTTCGTCCGTTGTGGGGGCGCAGCATGCTGCACCCCTATTTGGCAGGATTGTTACCCGCAGGCCTTCGGTTCTAACAACACCACGCCGTTACCTTCATCAACACCACTCCATGCCCTGGAACGCGCACCTGATACTTTCCCCCAGATCTTCCGATAACTTTCCCTGCCCAGATATCCCGCATCTCCACACCAGTCTTCTTAAATCCCAACCTCGCAAAATCCACTTCAATCGTTTGCGGCCAGTCGAAGCGGTTAAAAACACCGACGGCTTTTGATCCGTCGGCGAGGGGCCGCGCCCAAATCTCCTGGTTCCCCTCCGCCCAAATCCGGTCGGCCTGTTTGCCGAGGCGATCCTGATCGATCGCGATCACCTCGCGATTTGTCAGCAGAGCGACCGTTTCCGGCTTCATCGTGCTCATGTCATTGCCTGCCAGAAGTGGCGCGGCAAGCAGGGCCCAGAGGCTCATGTGCGTCCTGTATTCTTCGAGATTCATTCCACCGTTTCCGACTTCGAGCATATCGGGATCGTTCCAATGCCCAGGTCCCGCGAACCGGGCAAGGCCAGCTTGGCCAAAACCGATCTCTGTCATGCTCGAATACTTGTCTGAGATGTCTCCGGTGGTCCTCCAAGTATTTCCTCCTACAGAAGCACCCCAGCGCCAGACGGCATCCGCGCCATACTGGCAGAGACTAAAGGCGATCGGACGGCCTGTTTTCAGCAGTGCCTGATGCATTTTCGTGTAGGCGTCGATCATCAGCTTGTGTGCCGCCTGCGGAGACCCTGAAGCTTCCATTATTTTTCCAAAACTGCAGAGATCGTACTTGAGATAGTCGATGCCCCAGGCGGCGTAGGTTTGCGCATCCTGTTCTTCGTGTCCGTAGCTTCCCGCAAATCCGGCGCAGGTCTTGGGTCCAGGAGAAGAGTAAATTCCCAGCTTCAATCCCTTCCCGTGAACATAGTCAGCCAGAGCTTTCATGTCCGGGAATTTGCTGTTGGCATGAATGATGCCCTGCGGGTCGCGCTCTGCTTCCCAGGTATCATCGATGTTGATGTAGATATAGCCTGCGTCCCGCATTCCACTGGAGACCATAGCGTCGGCCTGCGCCCTCACCGTTGCATCATCGATTTTTCCGGCGAAATGATTCCAACTGTTCCAACCCATTGGAGGAGTGGAAGCGATGGACGGCGTTTGAGCAAGGCTTGGTGACCACAACGAAAGTGCGAGCAAGGCTGCCCAGACAAAGGGCCGATGAGTCGCCAATCTCTTGCATCGAAAAGTAAGTGGCATGATCACTCTCTCTATAGGAGCTATGCTGTGGACCTGAACGGCAAATTCACTTCTACCATAAATGATTTGAGGAAACGTAATTGTAAGCAACACTAAAAGTGTTCGATCCGCACCCTTTGATGAACTCTCTGGGGCACCCGCGGGCAGCTTAATCTCAATCGAAGGCACGTAAGTATATCTACTATATTGACGAGGTGATGGTGCAAGAGTATCCCTAGCCTGCCCTCAAGGAGGCTCCAGCATGGAACGCTTCTTAGTTTGTAAGAATCCCAAATGTCACTTCGTACTTGACCGCCGAATAAACGGCCAGTCCGTGGACGGCGCCCATCACATACTCAGGAAGTGCCCCGCTTGCGGAGGGGCTTGGTCATCCGACTGCCCGTCCTGCAGTCAGCCACTAGCCATGAGGCTGGTGGGAGGGATTCCTCAGTCGGTGTGTTGCACGGGCAAGATGCACACTAGAGCCCGGGCTGCTTAGTCTTCGCGTCCAAAATAACCAGACAGCGCCAATTGCCGGGCACTTGGATGGCGGCGCGTTAATAGCGATACGTGAATGTCTGCTCAAGCGGTCCACTTTTACAAATCGCTATGATTGTGCGCGCTGCCGGCAGGATCTGTTCGGCCAATGGCGACGGCTCGGCGAATATATCTCAATCGAATGCTTGATTGCTACTGATGTGTATGGCGGGTTGTGGGCTACTCTCCTAAGTAGCCCATGTAGCCCACTACCGTATGGTGGCTTCGAGTAACTGCTTTACGTCTGCTTACCGGCACGAGCGAAGATTCGCGAGAGTGTGAACAGGCAAGCTGGAAAGCCGGATTCGTCTGATTGATGGAGGACGAAGCCTTAGCGATTGCTCATGATAAGTGTGGCGCGGCCATAACGGCTCGTCGTCGGGCGCAATTGGCTGTGACCCGTCGGACTGGTCCGTGTGAGCGCCATATCCAAAGCGGCAGCTATCAAACGGAAGTAAACCCAAATTGGCACAGGAATGTGGGAATAAGACCCGATATGCGTAAACGCCCTAATCTTCTCCGGCTTGCGCTACGCCTTCGCCGGTCGCTCATTCCTTAGGCGTTGTTTGCTGGAGCGAAGTGCGTCTTTCGATCCGGGCGCCCTTGAGCGGGCCGCGACGAACTGGATGCGCTTCGAACATTGGCTTTCCCGCAATGTTCAAATGCGCCGGTTTGTCTGCTCGATTGGGAAGCACAAGCACGTACTGTGGTTCGATATTCAACAGTTCGCGAACAGACAGAGAACTCGGGGGAAGGCTCAAATCTGCCAGGAAAGTTCCGTCCAGAAGACTCTCTCGAATCCTGCGGCGCGTATTGCGAGAAGGGATGCGCTCCCCCAGTGAGCCCGGTGTCGCAAGCTTGCGCAATAGAGCGTTCGCAACAACTGCCGGTAACGCAATAGTGAGCGCGCCACGCAGATCGAGCAGACGAATTTCGAAATTGAGAGTCAATATCCTCTCATTGGGAAGCATCAAGGCGTGTGCTTGAGACAGAGGCTGCCGCTGATCGAATTGGATATCGAATGCAACTACCGGCGCCCAAGCATTTTGCAGATCGCGCGCGATGAGGCTGATGGCCGTTTCGATGATCTGGTCTTCAATCTCTGTTGTGTCGCGCGGTTCCGTGGCGTCGCCTCCGGATCCACCTAGCGCCAGATCGATAATCGGAAAAACCAGGGACAAATCCATCAGGATGAGAGCTCCAGCATCAATGGGAAGCATGCGAAGCGAGGCTAAGTAAGACAGTTCCGGCACACGCCCCAGAAACTCGCTGTAACGTAGCTGCTCCGCCGCAACGAGATTCATTTCACATCCAGTGCGCAAATAGGTTCCCAGAGAATCACTCAACCTGCGTGCGAAGGATTCGTGGAGTGTGTTCACGACCCGGATCTGCTCGGCCGAGAGCGTTTTCGACTTGCCTAGGTCACACCTTTCGACATGTTTCTTCGCAGTGGGTGCACCTTTTTGGCCCGGCTGTGCCGCGCTGAAGAGCGCGTTGATTTCGTCCTGACTTAGTACTCTTCGCATAGTGGTGCCTCTTGTGGAACAGTTAGGCCATTGCATGCAGAAGGTTGTCCAGGCTTCTTTCGCAATTGCCGCGCGAGAAAGACGTGCACGAACCTGACCAATGAGAAGCTTCTAATCCGCCAGGGAAGTGCTATCGCGTGAAAATGTGACTAACTTTCAGAATCGGTAGTTCAGCTCACTGTATCCAAGCGCGCCATTGGAATTGGTGGGATAAATTTTCTTGATAACATCGCCACCCACCGCATATCCGAAGTACAGACAGAACGAGAAGCCGTATTTCCATTTATAGTCGCCGCTGATGTCGTACAGGGTGGCGAGCGACTTTCCGCCATTCGAAGGCCGGCCATTGTAACCAAAGCTCGATGGCTGGAACGCACCGCCGCCGGAGTACCACAAATCATTTTTGTTGCTCAGCCACAGACCGTGGACATCGCTACGGATTGTGAGCTGCTTGGTGGGACGTAGCATTACTTCGCTGAAGACGTCCGTGTTGTTCATGGAGTTGAAGAACGGAAAGCGGGCATAAATGCGTGGAGTGGGGAGGATGGCGAAGAAGGTGCCGTGCTTGTCGTCAGCGGGGTTTCCATCGCCGCTCGAGTAGTAGTAGCCGCCGCGGAACCACGGTCGTACCCGGCTGGCAAATGTAGGCTGCCAGCCACCCTCTATCGCAGCGGCGCCAGACCGCTGGGTCAGGAGTCCCCAACTGCCGCTCTGAAGAGCGCCCCAGCCTAGAAAATCAATGGTGCCAGAGGATGTTGGCACGGCGAGGATGAAATGTCCGCCATAAGTGCCGATGTCGATGCCGCCCAGGTCGGTGGCTTTTGCCGCGGCCGGGCGGTTGTCTGTCTTCACGAGGGGGCGATCGTCGTTGTAATAAATTCCGAAAAGGCGCCATTCGGCGCGACTGCTTCCGAGGTCGGCCTGGCGTGTGAGGGCAACATAGGTAACGGGTGTCTTAACCCAACCCCAGCCATCCACTTGAAACACCCCGCGCGTCGGAATTAGGCTGAGCGCCGTAAAGGTCCATGGACCATTGGAATATGCGTACTGTAAGCCGTCAAAACTGCGCATAACGTCAGAATAGCCGAAGTTTCCGAGCAGTCGCTGGCCGATGCGGTCCGCCTTCAGCGATGCCAACGTGGGGTCTTTAGGCGTTACTTCGCTGCCGTCGGTGAACTCCATTCGCCCCATGCGCAAACTTGAATGCTCTCCTCTTAAGCGGAGGAACGCTTGCTTGGGGAAGATGAATGCGGTGTCCTGACTCTTGTCATTGGCCACGTAGTAGGCTCCGCCCAGCCCGTACTGGCCCAGGGGAGCCGGGTGAACGGCGTTGTTGGGGATGCCGAGAAGAATAGGGGCTTCAAACTCGATGTTCCAGTCGTAGTGCTCGTGCTTTTGTGAGAATCCAAAACGCACGACAGTTCCTGAATAGCTGTATAGGTTGTTGCCGCTGGGCGCCTCAAACCAATTCCAGACTTCGTACCGCTCGCGGATGCTTCCGGAAAAGGTCACGCCCCCGAGTTGGATGGGCTGCGGATTGGGCTCTTGCGCCCTGCTTGCGATCCCGACCGAGAGTAGCAACAAACAAATGAGCAATCTTTTCATGGAATCTCCATTACTTGGGGATTCCAAGCGGCGCAATGGCGCGCTGCCTGGGCGTTATCGGCTGCAAGTTCGCTGCCTTACCGGCGAACTACGGGATTGCCTCGATCTGACAATTTCCAAGCGCCTCGCGCTGGCTCTCTGCGGAGGCATAATCGAAAAAGTTGCGTCATTCTATTCCGCGAGAATTTGAGCGCAATAATTGAAAAGTACTATGAGCGGGAAGATTGAGCGGGCAAAACAGAGATGGAGGGCAGTGGCCACGCCTGACACAGCGAATACGAAAGTGATGGAGCCGCCAGGCCCTTAGTCTGAGGGTCTGACTGGGGCAGCGCAAACCCAACAAGTACGATGTACGTTCCGAGGCGGGAGGCGAAGCTCTACTTTACCTTCGCCAAAATCTTCTTCTGGTTTTTCACGATCGTGGCCAATGTCCCTTGATTCTTGAGAATAGAGGCCTGGTTTTTCTTGATGATCTCCTGATTTGCCTTGATGGCGTTCTGATTCGAGAGGATCGCTTTCTGGTTCTGCAAGATCCGCTTCTGGTTTGCGATTACATCCATCTCCGACATTGTTCTGTCTCCTCATCTGCGAATTGGATACTGGTGCTGCGAACGCGCTTGCCCGAGATACAAAAAGCCAGCGCATTTTCGGCCTTCGCCATACTAGCGTCAATAGTGTTTTCGCGGAGATGAAAGGCATGACCTCAAGATCGGGGGACTGTGAGCCCGGGGCTAGTATGAATATACTATTGATGGTCCAACGAGGGTGTGGGAGTATCCCGCGCCGGGGAAGACCTTCTATTCGGCTTCCGAATATTGCTTTGTTTTGAGTTTTAGGAGGGTAGCGGCATGGCGGTTTCCACTCCCGCAATCGGCAGTGCGCACTTCCCATCGGCCACCGGTTCGGGCCTGTACGACAAGCTGAATTCGACGTGGCATGAACGCGCTCTGCAAGTGTTCATGGCAATCGTTCTCGCTCATTGGGCTGAGCATTTGTTTCAGGCGTATCAGATATATGTGATGGGATGGCCTCGTCCTCAGGCCAACGGCCTTTTGGGGCTTTGGTATCCGTGGCTGATCAAATCGGAAGTGTTGCACTATGCTTATGCGCTGGTGATGCTGGTCGGGATCTGGGTTTTGCGGAAGGGCTTTACAGGGACGGGCCGAACGTGGTGGACCGTGGCTCTTGTCATTCAATTCTGGCATCACATCGAGCACCTTCTGCTGATTACCCAGGCGACCATGCACCACAATTTTTGGGGTAAGCCTGTCCCAGTCAGCATTCTTCAATTGATTTTCCCTCGAGTGGAGCTCCATCTCTTCTACAACTCAGTCGTATTTATACCGATGGTCATCGGGATGTACTACCACATGTTTCCTCGAAAGGGAGAGGAAGGCTTGTCCGTTTGCTCTTGCGAGTGGAACAGAGGGGAAAATATCGCACAAGCCTCCGCTGCTTAGCAGCTTTTTCAGTTCTCGCTTTGCAAGGGTGGCGCAGCCCAATGGTTTGGAACCGAAGATTTGGCCTCTGGGTTTTCGTTTTGCTCATGCTGGCAAGCATACAAACGGTCGGTTGCGCCAAGGCGACTAACATCCCAACCGATGTCGATTTCAGGTATGAGAGCAATCCAAACCATCCTCGGGTAGGTCCTAACACATTCACGGTCACTCTGACCAACAAGGCCGGTGAACGGATGGCCGGTGCGCATGTTTCGCTGGAGGGTGATATGTCGCATGCGGGAATGAGTCCGGTCTTTGGCGATGCCAGAGAGATAGAGCCAGGCCGTTATCAGGGTGCACTCGACCTCAACATGCGCGGTGACTGGACGGTCTTGTTTCATATCAGACTGGCGAACGGTGTGGCCTTCGACCGACAAGTTGATATACGAAATATTCAGGCGAACTGAACTCTTTGGCCACACCTTCCTCCAATCCGGCCCTGTTGTCCGTGGATGCACCACACTTCGATTTACTTCGCGTCCCGATCCTCGGCGGTTTTCTGCGGTGGCGGCATTCACGCACCGCCCTGCAAATTCCCGTGCTGCTTGTGGCGGTGCTGATGATTCTTCACGGTTTGCTCGGCCCCACGTTGGCCCCAAAGAATCTTGCAACCGTCCTAACCTGGGTTCACTTCCGCGGTGCTCTCGTTTTGGTGCTGCTTTGTGCTGGTAACTTTTTTTGTTTAGCTTGCCCTTTCATGCTCGTGCGCAATGCAGCGCGGCGCTTGTTTCGTCCCCGTTTTAACTGGCCAAGATTCCTGCGGAACAAGTGGATTTCCGTCGCTCTCTTCATCGCGATCCTGTTCGCCTACGAGCTGTTCAGTTTGTGGTCATCGCCCTTGTGGACGGCTTTGCTGGCCATTGCTTATTTTGTGGCAGTGCTGGTGATTGACGGGTTGTTCAAGCATGCTGCCTTCTGTAAGTTCGTTTGCCCAATTGGCCAATTCAATTTTATTGCTTCGGCTCTTTCTCCGTTGGAAGTTCAAGTTCGCGATCAGGGTGTCTGCGAGCGATGCGCGACCAAGGATTGTATCCGCGGGCGACGGGAGATTGTCGGCGGGCACACCTCCGCGGGAGCTGACGCACATTCGTCGCGAGTTCCGCCGGGTCTCGTGATTCTTCAGCGTGGTTGCGAGCTAGCCCTCTTCCAGCCTCGTAAAGTGGGCAACATGGATTGCACATTCTGCCTCGATTGCGTGCACGCCTGCCCCCATGACAACGTAGGAGTCACGAGCCGGCTGCCGGCCGCGGAGTTGATGATCGATCCCATTCGATCGGGGATAGGATATTTCTCGCACCGCAAGGACATCGCTGCGCTCGCGGTTGTGTTCAGCTTTGGGGCTCTTCTCAACGCGTTCGGTATGGTTAGTCCCGTGTACGCCCTTGAAGCTTGGATCGCGAAGCTGCTTTCGGAGAGTCACCAAGCCCCCGTCTTGGGGATCATCTTCGTAGTATTTCTTATCATCGAGCCTGCGATTCTGCTTGGGGCTGCTGCTTGGCTCACGCGTGTGTTGGGAGGCAGCCAGCTTGCGCTAATTCCGCTTGCCGTGCGTTACAGCTACGCGCTCGTGCCGCTTGGATTTGGTATGTGGCTGGCTCACTACGGCTTCCATTTCTTCACGGGCATTCTCACTATCGTGCCGGTCATCCAAACGGCTCTCGCTAGTCTTGGTGTGCATGTTTTCGGAGCGCCTCTTTGGACCTGGACTGGTTTGCCAACGCGCTTTGTTCAGCCGATGGAATTGGGATTCCTGCTGCTGGGATTTGCCGGTTCGCTCCTGGTGGTACATACCTTGGCGGAAGAAGATTGCGCCCCTCATCCGATGCGCGCGTTTGTTCCTTGGGCGGCCGTTTGTGTTTTGGTGGGTTTGGCGTCGGTATGGCTGATGTTTCAGCCGATGGAAATGCGCGCGACGATGATGGGTGGATGATGGCGCGCACGCGAGTAATGATGAATAGCAAGGGCAATCGCCGAGTGTCGCCGGCCGTGCTTGCTTGTTTTTGGGCGAGCTTGTTCGCGATGCTGTGTGCGCCGAGCGCCGTGGCGCACAATGGCCCTCCGTTCCCGATCATCACCGATCAGCATGTCGGGCCGTACATTATTTCTTTATGGACTCACCCGGATCTTGGCATCGGCACGTTTTTCGTCATGGTGGATCCCGCGCCAGGTGGAACGGTCCCGAAAGATTTGAAGATTCAGATTGGAGTGCAACCAGCGAGTGGCAGGCTGGCCGAGGTTATGTACTCCGCATGGCACGTGGATTTGCGCGGCCAGGTGGAATACAAAACTGAGGTTCAATTTGACCAGCAGGAAAATTGGAAAGTGCGCCTCATTCTGACGAGTTCGGCTGGCGGCGGCGAAGCCATCTCGCAAGTGGTGCCAACGCCGGCTGGTTTTGGACGATGG
>Ga0207145_1086_pt1 | contig 12060 bp, 8 predicted proteins | sample Alteio_BWMinHeat_35_FD_153578 | JGI IMG/M metagenome (GOLD analysis project Ga0207145, IMG submission 153578) | Enriched cells from forest soil in Barre Woods Harvard Forest LTER site, Petersham, Massachusetts, United States -... | ecosystem: Environmental > Terrestrial > Soil > Temperate forest >...
GCCAAATTGTTTGGTGAGCATCTGGCGAGCCATGTCTTGCGAAAGAATTTTTGAGGATTTGCCCGCGTATTCGTTTTGAACTTCCATAGCCATGCGAGCGAGGTCGGAGGGAGTGGTCCAGAGGCCGGCGGGAGCCATTTCGGGATAAGTGTGCCAGCCGCCTTTGACGGGGTTGCCGAGGGAGCGGTAGGCCTGGGCGGCTTCAGGAGCGCGGGATTTGGGGAGCGGCTGCTCGTATGTGCTGCGAGTCATGCCGGCGGGGCCGAGGACGAGTTCGCGCATGATTTGAGGGAAGGGCTTGCCGGTGACATCGGACATGAGAGTTTGGAGGATGACGAAGCCGCCGCCGGAATAACGCCAGAGAGTGCTGGGGAGAATGTCGACGCGAATGGGATCGGTGTTGGCGGGCTTTTCGCCGTTGAGGATTTGGATGACGGTGGGGATGGGTTCGTCGGAAGCGTAGCCGGGGAAGCCGTGGACGGTGAGGCCGGCGCTGTGGCTGAGGATGCGGCGAATGGTGACTTTGTCTTTTGCGGTGAAGGCGTTTTCGGGGACTTTCCAGGTTTTGAGTTTGACGTTGACGTCTTCGTCGAGGGAGAGCTTGCCGTCTTGCACGAGGCGAAGAGCAGCGAGGGCGGCGACGGGTTTGCTGATGGAGGCGGCCTGGAAGAGCGTGTCGGGAGTGACGCCCGTTTTGGAGGCGACATCGGCGAGGCCGTAGGCGCGGGTCCAGAGAATTTGGCCGTGGTCGAAGAAGGCGAGACTGACGCCGGGAACTTTGTGGAAGGCCATGCGGTCGGCGACGGTCATGGGGACTGGCGGCTGGCCTTTGATGACGACGGCGGGGAGGAGGCCGGATTCGATGCGGGAGATGCGAGCGGCTAGGGTGGGGTCGGGAGTTTGCGGGGCGGAGCGGGAGAGATTGGAGGCGGAGAGTTTGGGGGAAAAGAAAGAGGAGCTAGAGGCCGCGATCACTAGGAACGCGAAGGTGGTGGTGAGGAGTAGAAAAGTTTTGGTTGTTGATTTCATGGGGGAGCTCATGGGGCGAAATCGTATCACTTTTGAAGGCGGTGCGATTCGTTTGGTTGGCTGATGAGCGGCGACATTGGAGAGCGGGTGCGGCCGGGTGGGGCCCTTCGCGGCTCAGGGTAAACCCTTCGACGCTCAGGGTAAACAAGCCCCACCCTACAGTTACTTTGGGGTGCCGAAGAAATCGATTAGGAGATCGGAAACGCGGGCGTGTTCTTCGTGTTGAAGCCAGTGTGAGGCGTTGGCGAAAGTGTAGAGGTCGGCGGAGTCGCAATAGCGGAGGCTGTCGTGGGCCATGGCGGAGAGGAGGAAAGCGTCACGTTCGCCCCACAGGATGCGTGTGGGGACGTGGACAGTGGAGTCGGAGAATTTGGTGCGAAAGCGGAAGGCGGCGCGATACCAGTTGATCATGGAGGTGAGGGCGTGGGGTTGCGACCATGCGGAGCGGTATAGGGCGAGGTCTTCGGAGGAGAACGTATTGGGTTGGCTGGAGCGGACTAAAGAGCGAACGCCGAGGCGATAGTTGAAGACGGTGAATGCAACTTCGGGAAGAAAAGGGAGTTGGAAGAAAAACATGTACCAACTGCGGCGGAGCTGGCGACGGTCTGTTGCGAGGTAGCGGCGCATGACGCTGGGGTGAGGGACGTTGAGGATGGCGAGTTTTGCGACGCGTTGGGGATGGAGGAGAGCGACGCTCCAGGCGACGGCGGCGCCCCAGTCGTGACCGGCGAGGAAGAATTTTTCGGCGCCGAGGTGATCGGCGATGGCGAGGACGTCGGAGGTGAGATGCGAGAGGGCGTAGTTGGCGGCGCCGCGAGGTTTACTGCTGAGGTTGTAGCCGCGCTGGTCGGGGACGATGACGCGGAAGCCTGCGGATGCGAGAGGCTCGATCTGTTTGTGCCAGGAATACCAGAATTCGGGGAAGCCGTGGAGGAGAACGGCGATGGGGCCGTCTGGGGCGCCGGAAGCGACGGCGTGGAGTTGGATGGCACCGTTGTGGAAGACCAAGTGTTCGAGAGGAGATTGCACGATGGGGAGTTTACATCGAAGTGCGGTGAGAGGTGCAGCGTGGGAACGCGTACGGGCAAGCGGCAGAAGAAGGGAGGGGCAAGCCCCTCCCCTACAGGGAAAAGTTAGGTGATAGAAGTGGTTTCGAGGCCGTAGGTGGTGATGTACTGGGCCGTCGCGACGATTTCAGAGACACGAGCCTCGGTGTCGCCGTGGGCGACAGAGGTGTGGGGTTCAGAGGCGGATTCGGGAGGAAGTGCTCCGATGGCTTGGTTACGGCCGGAGTTTTTTGCTTTGTACATGGCGCGATCGGCGATGGCGAGGACTTCTTCGTAGCTGACGTCGACAGGGGAAGCCACATTCCATGGGAAGGCGGCCCAACCAATCGAGACGGTGCGATGCAGCGAGAGGCCGGCACCTTTGACTTTGAACGGCTCGCCGGCAACGGCGGAAAGGACGCGGGCGGCGAGGGTGGCGGCTTCTTTGCGTTCGCAGAAACGGGAGACAACGAGGAATTCTTCGCCGCCCCAGCGGACAAGTACATCGGAGTAGCGAATAGCGGAGCTGATACGGGTGGTCAGGTCGATGAGCATTTGATCGCCGGCGTCGTGGCCGAAGCGGTCGTTGATTTCTTTAAAGTGGTCGGCGTCGATGAGATAGAAAATAATGTCGCGATTACGGCGGGTGCGCGTGGGGTCGGGCGCGGAGTAAGCGCGAATGGCCTGGCTGACGTCGCTGCCAATGGTGGCCTGGAAAAAGCGGCGGTTGCGGGCGGCAGTGAGCGGATCGGTGAGAGACATTTCCTCGAGTTCTTTGTTGGCCAAGGCGAGGGCTTCGCTGCGTTCGGCGACGGCTTGTTCGAGGCGGATGCGCTCATTCTGCAGCTTGCGCGTCCGGTAGTTTGCAAGGTAATAGAGCGCGAGGAGGCCGAGAAGACCCACGACGCCGCGCGAATACCAACGCTGCCACCAAGCAGGAATCACGGTGAAGGAAAACTCCGCCGGAAAGCTCAGAGTGCCGCGGGCGGAACGGCAAGATACGCTAAAGGTGTAATCGCCAGGAGGCAAGGCGGGATAGCGGGCTTCGCGGCCGGAGGTTTCGTTGGGTTCGCTCTCGAGGCCAGCCAGGCGATAGGAGCAACGGACATTTTCCGGATCGCGGTAGGTGAGAGCCGCGAAATCCACGCGGAAAGTATTGTCGCTGCGCGTGGCGGCAGGATTGCGTTCACCGATGCGTTCGCTCGAGCCGAACAGCGCGGAAGTAATCACGACGCGGGGCGGAAGCTCGACTCGCTCGTCAGCGGAGATGGGATTGTAACGAGCGAGGCCGCCGCTAGTGCCAAAGAGCAAGGTGCCATCTTCTTCGGCGAAAAAGCTGCGCTCGCTCAGATCATTCCAGATGAGTCCATCGGCTTGTGTGAAACGAAGAGCATGGCCATTGCGGGAAAATTCCGTGAGGCCTAAGGCGCCGCCGGCCCAGATGTTGCCCTCGCGATCGGCGCCGAGCATGTAGACGTCATGAGAGGGCAGCCCCTCCGATAAGCCATAGTGAGTGACCTGCGGTTTTCCGTCCACGAGCAATAGGCGACTTAAACCGAGAGCGTCGGAATAGCGGAACCAGACTTCATCGCGGCTGACGGCCGCGGCTTCGACAGCTTCGTCCTGGAGTAAACCGTTGGCGGTTGTGAAATGCAGCCACTGTTTGCCATCGAAGCGGGAGAGGCCGCTTCTCCCAACGGTCCAGAGAACGCCATCAGGGCTCGAAGCGAAATGTCCGATGCCTTGATGGATTTCGGGAGGCAGCGGTACATCCACGAATTGAAAGGGGCGTTGCGAAGGACGGGTTGCTTTGAGGTAGCGCGCATTGGCGATCCAGATGCGGCCGTCGGGTGCAAGGTGGACCCCGGTGGGGTTGGGTTCGGGAGTCGAGATTTTTTCGGGAATTAGGGACTCGGGGTCGAAACGGGTGAGTCCGCCTGGGTAGCAGAGGACCCATACAGCGCCATCGGGGGCGAGGACCATTTCGCGGGCAAATGTGCCATTCAGGCCGTCTTTTGATTTCCAGATTCGCCAGCGAGCAGCCTGGGGATCCCACATGGCGACACCATTATTGGTGCCGACCCAGAGCCGCCTGCGTTTATCGCGCAATTCGGACCACACAACGTTATCGGGGAGCCCTTCGGCCTGCGTCCAACTAGACCAAGTTTTGCGGCCAATCCAGCGCTGGATGCCTGCGCCGCCAAGGCCAATCCAATAAGCTCCTTCGCGGTCTTCGGTGATGGCGAAGGTGGCGTTGACCTTCATTCCGCGGTTTTGGTCGATGACTTCCCATTGGCCGGAGATGCGGCGATAGAGGCCAGCGACGGTGGGGATCATGAGATTGCCGGCACGATCCAGAGAGGGTGAGCCATAGTCGTTGGCAGGAGGCAGATCGGGAAGTTCGGAGACGAAATGAGTGGAGCCTGGGTTCAATCGATAGAGATGGCCAGCGGTGCGAACCCAAAGGATCTTCTCGAAGTCCTGGAGAATGCTGATCACTTGCTCGTGAGGCAAGCCGCTCTGTGCGGGAAACATGTGGACATGATCCTGAGAATCCAGCCAGCCGACGTTGCGACCGGAAGCGAACCACACCCGGCCTTCAGATGTGATGCTGACCGACTCTGCTTCAAGATTGGGCAAGCCCTCGGGAATCGACCAGAGGCGAGTATCGTTGGGACGCTCGGGATCGACGCGGAGCAGGCCACCTTCGGTGGCGAGATAGACCTTGCCCCAGGAATCGAGAGCCAGTGCAGAGGGGCGATGAAACGAATTGTAGACTTTGGAGAGGGGCAGTTGGTGGAGGACGCCGGCTTCCATGTAGGAGACGCCTCGCGAAGTGACGATCCAGATTCGGCCGGAGGGAGCCAGAACGAGCTGATCCACATTGGTGCTGGGAAGGCCCTGTTCGAGACCGAACCGCAGAACATGATTGCCGTCGTAGCGAAGGAGGCCGTCGGGCGTGCCGATCCAGATGAAGCCGTCCTGGTCTTGCAGGATGCAGGCGGGTGTTAGAGAGTTCAGCCCGAAGTTCTCGCCGACGCTCTGAAACACATAGTGCGGCCGGTGGGGCAGAGAAAGCACAGGCGTGTCGGTGGGCTTAGCCTGAGAGGCGAGCGAACCGAGAGCCAAAATGACCAGGGTAGCTAAGAAAAATGCGGCGGAAGTCTTGCTCCGCATGAACACTCCGGGTGATGCAGTCGAAATAGTTTAGCGTGCGGGTAGGTGGGGCGGTGGGAATGGTCCCAAAACGATAATGGCGGATTGTGGGGATTTAGGGTGGGGAAACATGAGACGTCATTTGGCAGGATACGCGGTCCTTGAGATCGAGTTGGTCAGCCACTCTTTGGCGAGTCTATTTCAGTTCGATCTCTACGATTTGGCCTTCGGTGCTCCCTACGTTTGCAAGGCTGTGGGTGACTTTGGTGTTCACCCAATGGAATTCGCCGGGCTTGACATCGTGCGCGGTGGATTGGCCGTCGGGCGCAGACATTTTCAGCGTGAATCCCTTTGCCGAGACGATGAGATATGGCCGCACATGGCTGTGCATCGCAGACACAGATCCGGGGGCGAGGACCCAGCTGTAAACGCGTGCGCTTGGATTTTCACCAGCAATGGCAGCGGCCGCAGACGGCGAAGGGGTTCCAGGCCGCTCGAGAAGTTCGACGTCCAAGACATCAAAGGGCGCCGAACCTATATTGTGGACCCTGTGTGTGAAAGAGCTTCCGGAAAGGGTGTAGACAGAAATAGTACCGGGCGCGGCGGGTGAAGGTTGTCCTTCCGTTTCGTTCCATGTTTGCTGCGTGATCGAAGTACTGGAAAGATTAACGGCAACTCGGTCGTGGGAGTGAGTGTGATAGAGCGTGCGTTCACCGGGTGGCAGCGTCAAGTGGAGAACGACAACAGATTCATTCTTCAGCACGACACGATGGAGCGGCTCGTTCTCAACGAGCACAGGCGCTGACGCCTCCTGGCTTGCGAATATGCATGATAAGAAAAAGAAAAGAGCTAACTGGGTTTTCACAGTCATCATTCGGGCGCTCACATGGGCTTCGAGAAAAGGGAAGAGTATCCCACAAGGGCCTTTGTGCGGTAGGAAGAATCGAGCCGTTGACGTCGGCTTGGCGAAAACGGTTGCTGGCCTGAACTGCTGGAGACCGCGCGCCAAAGCATACTTGGACGGGCGTAAGGCGTATAGTCCCAAGAGAGGTTAGATCTATGAGCGTCAAAGTAACAATACAAGAAGTCGACGGAGTATCAGTTGTTGGATTGAATGGCCGCATTGTTCTCGGGGAAGAAAGCGGTGCAATGCGAGAGGCAGTGAAGGGCCTGATAGCTGCGGGAAAGAAGAAGATCGTCTTGGATATGTCGAACGTCACGTACATCGACAGCGCGGGGCTAGGCCTCCTCGTTGCGTCGTATGTCAGCGCAAAGACTCAGGGAACCTCCATAAAGCTATGCGCGTTGGGACACAAGTTCCACGAAGTCCTGCAAATAACAAGGTTGCTGACCATTTTCGAGGTCTACGATACGCAAGCTGCAGCGATCGCCAGCTTTCTCGAAAGTAATGCGTCAACGGCAACGGCAGGAAAACAATGATAGGCTTTCACGAAACCGCGATCACTTAATTAGCTTTCGAAATAAAGATAATCGACGATCAGGTCGCGGAATCCATAGAGCGCAGCACCGCGAAATAGCCCATCCGAAATCTGAGTCGGATCAGAGAACCCAGACTGTTATCGGAGGAGGAGCTATGTCTAGAATCGAAACGACGACGCGGCGGGTTTTAGAAGCCTGGAGCGCCGGTGGCGGCGGGGCGCATTTCCGGGGCGTTGACGCCGAAGCGGAGATGGGCGAAGTAAGTTTGGCCGAGGGACATTAAGCCGGTGTAGAGGTAGCCCCAAACGAAGAGAAGCAGGAACGGAATTGTGGCGTAGTTCTCGTTCATTATGGCGTAGACGATAGTGCCGGCAAAATAGATGCCGAGAAGAACTTCCGCGTAAGGCATCCAGCCAGCTTTGTTCTTGTACTTCTTTGCGACGAACGTGCCTTTTTTTCCTTCGATATTGAATTTGGGCGTGCGAGCAAACTCGCTTTTCTTGCCGATGATCGCTTCCATCACGGCTTGCGCGTTGCGAACGGAAATGCCGATGCCGGTGGCCATGACGAAGGGCATGTAGAGAAACGTGCGCCACCAATTCTTGGGGCGGAGTTCTCGTTGGGCGACGAGGTAGAAACTCGAGATCGAGCAGGTGGACGCGAGGAAAAGAGGCAGGTCGAGGACGAGCATCTGAAACCAGCCTTGTTGGAAGCGAACGATCATCACCGGGAGAAGCATGACCGAAAAGACGACCATCAGCGGGTAGCTGATGTTGGCGGTGAGATGGAAAAAAGCTTCGGCTTTGACGTGCCAGGGCGCGTCCGATCTCCAGACGCGAGGGAGAATTTTTTTTGCGGTTTGCATCAGGCCTTTGGCCCAGCGGGCTTGCTGGGCTTTGAAGCCGTTCATGTCGACAGGCAACTCGGAAGCGCATTCGATTTGTGGCAGATAGAGGAATTTCCAGCCTTTGAGCTGCGCGCGATAGGAAAGGTCGGTGTCTTCGGTGAGCGTGTCGTGCTCCCAGCCGCCGGCGTCTTCGATGGCCTTGCGGCGCCAAACGCCAGCGGTGCCGTTGAAATTGAAGAAGGTGCCGCGGCGGGAGCGCGCGCCGTGCTCCACGACGAAGTGGCCGTCGAGCAGAATAGTCTCGACTTGCGTAAGGAGCGAGTAGTCGCGGTTCAGGTAAGTCCAGCGTGTCTGGACCATGCCGATTTGAGAGTTGTCGTGAGGACTATCGGAAGGCGCGACGAAGTAGGGAATCGTGCGGCGAAGGAAATCGGGCTCGGGAATGAAGTCGGCGTCGAAGATGGCGATGAATTCACCCTTGGAGGTTTTGAGACCGTTTTCGAGAGCGCCGGCTTTGTAGCCTTCGCGGTTGGTGCGGTGGATGTAGACGATGGGCATGCCCTGGGCGGCGTGGCGTTCGACGCAGGCGCTGGCTACCTGGCAAGTCTCGTCAGTGGAATCGTCGAGGACCTGAACGTCCAACAGTTCGCGCGGGTAGTCAAAGCGGGAGACAGCTTCGACGAGGCGCTCGATCACGTAGCGTTCGTTGAAAATCGGCAGCTGTACCGTGACACGCGGCCAATGGTTGATTTCGGGCGGGGGGCCGGGAACGTTTTTCGAATAGACGTAGTAGTCGTAGACGAGCCAATAACGGTGCAGACCGTAGGCCGCAAGGACGAAAAGTACGAGGAAATAGGGGATCATCATCGCCAGATCGAAGGCGTTGGCGTGATAGATGCCACTGAAAGTGCGGTCCGTGAGCTTGTGCCAGTAATGGCTCAGAGAGGTTTGGGCCGCGAGAAGTGTTGCGATGGGGAGAAGGCTTGGCACGATGAAGGCGATTTCCGTTGTTCCCTGATGATGAGATTGGCGCTAGTTTCGAGAAATGATTATAAGGCCGAAGCCCTAGCTGGGGAAGGTGAATGGTTGAATCGCCTGGCTCACGCCGGTGCCTAAACAAGTTTGCGAATGGCTATGATTCGCGCGATGCGCTGGCCGTACCCACGGCGCTTAAGGGATCAGGACAATTTTTCCAGCGGCGCCCGGTTGCAGGATTTCGACGTGCGCGCGGGAGGCTTCGGCCAAAGGTATTTCTTTGCCCACGACGGGGCGAAGCGTTCCATTCTCCAAGCCAGCAATCAGACCTGCGTGGACATCCGCTTCTTCGACGGGAGTAAGCGCCCACAGAGTGAAGCCTCGAACCGAGGCGCGCCGGCTCATGAGGTCGCGGGGATTGACGGTGATTTCGCCGCGGTTGCCGATGACGATGACACGGCCATTGATGGCAAGAAGTTTCGTGTCATTGGCGAGATTCACGTTGGCGAGCATTTCGAGGACGATGTCCACGCCGCGGCCGCCGGTGGCTTTCATGATTTCCTCGAGATAGCCGGGCTTGCTGTGATTGAAGACTTGGTGAGCGCCTTCGCGGGTAACAAGGTCCAGACCCTTTTGGCTGCTAGCCGTGCCGAAGACGGTGAGGCCCGACGCGCGACCGATTTGCACGCCTGCGATCCCCACACCGCCGCTGGCCCCGTGAATCAAGACGGTTTCCGAAGCGTGGGCTTGAGCGGAGTGGTAAAGAGCGTGATAGGCGGTGCCGTAGGGCACCCAGACGCCTGCGCCTTGCGTGAAGCTTACTTTTTCGGGGAGACGGTGGACCTGGCTTTCTAGAGCGATGGCGTATTCGGCGTAGGCGCCGGTGACGGTCTTGGCGACATAGACGCGGTCGCCGGGTTTTACTTTAGCGATTCCGGAGCCGACCGCTTCCACGGTGCCTGCGCCGTCCGATCCGGGTGTGTAAGGTAGCGGCGGCTTGATGGCGTAGGTGCCGTTGCGCATGTATGTGTCGTAGGGATTCACGCCTGCGGCGTGGACACGTACCAAGATTTGCCCGGCAGCGGGTTGGGGCGTTGGGATTTCATCCAGCTTCAGGACTTCGGGGCCACCGAATTCGTGGACTTGGATCGCTTTCATTTTTACCTCCGGTTTTTGTAAAGCTTAATTGGAAACTCTTGGATTCGCTTGCACAAGCGACACGGCAAACCCTCTAGAAATGATCGTCTGGGTGGGCATGGGTCGCTACGTTTTCCTTTTCGACTAGACCAGTCGATTGGCCCCAGGCGGTGGTCTGCCAATTGTCTTTGCCTTTTTTCTGAGGGATCCATGGCGGTAGCATTTGGTTCAGATAGGCTGCAAGTGCATGGACGTACGGCTCATACATGCGACGGAGCTCACTGAGGCGGCGGTCGGCGTCTTCGCCATCGTGTAGTTTCAAGCCGTGCTGGGCGAGGACGTCGCGGATGTGCAGCAATTCGGCGGCGGGTAGCCGGTCATGGGGCAAGGCCGCGGGTGCGGTGCCGAAGACTTGGGAAAGATCAGCCACCGCGTGGCGCGCAATCGCGAAAGTTAGTTCGGCTTGCTTCTCGCATCCCCCTTCGATGCCGACCATTACAAGCGCTGAGGTGTCGAGGATCGCGGTAAGCGAAGCAATCCAGGATTGGTTGTCATGCTGGGAACGAAAGTAGGCAAGCACGGGATAGGAGAGATGACTTTCCATTAATTCGGCGCACCAATGCTCCCAATCCTTGAGCAGTTCGCGTAAGGCGTCTTGTCCACTGGGATAGCTGTGACGGCGGAGAAGTTCACCGGCGGTCGGAGGCGTGCCCGCGCGGGAATCAAGAAGAGAAATGTCCACTTCGCGTTTTGAGAACGAACCGTAGATGAAGGGCAAATAGCCAATCACCGCCGCGAGGAAGCCGAAGCCGAAGCCGGCTTCCACAACGACGAGGACTCGCGCCAGCCCGGAGCGAGGAATCACGTCGCCGAGGCCCAGTGTAAAGAATGTGGTGCCGCTCAAATACATGTCGGTTTGGAAGCTGGCCTGGCCGCCGGTCACGACTACTGCGGAACCGGCGCCGTATTGCATGAGGCCGAAGCCGACCACAAGTCCCACGGCCCAAACACCCACGAGAACCAGCAGCGAGAGTGGGCCGTAAAAGCCCAGCAATGCTTCCCGGCTCTTGCGGGACGAAACCAGGTTCGTCGCGAACTTCCATACTCTCCAGGTGGACTTATAAAAGAGGCGTGCGAAGCGAAACTTACGTGTGACGCGCCGAGGCAGGATGATGGCCTCGAACGCGTCCCAAAGCACGATCAGGAAGATCGCGACACCCGCGATAAAGGTACCTGGAGCTTGGATCATGTGCGGCATTGTACCCGTTTGGATTGGTTTTCGATAAGCCGCGACTCGATCAGGAGCTGAGGCGCGCGCTGACGCTGATTTCGGCTTTGAAGAGTTTGGAAACGGGGCAGCCGGTCTCGGCGGCTTTCACGGCGGCGTCAAATTTGGCCTTGTCCGCGCCGGGAATAGTGGCGACGAGGTCGAGGTGGCTCTTGGTGATGGAGAAACCGTCGCCGACTTTATCCAGTGTGATGGTGGCGGTGGTTTCCAATTTTTGCGCGGTCATTCCGGCGCCGCCGAGTTGCGCGGAAAGCGCCATCGTGAAACATCCGGCGTGGGCCGCGGCGAGAAGCTCTTCCGGATTTGTGCCGACTCCGTTTTCAAAACGTGTGCTGAAGGAATATTGCGTTTGCTTCAAAACGCCACTGTCGGTAGAAATGGAGCCTTTGCCATCTTTCAAACCGCCTTGCCACACTGCCGATGCTTTGCGTTGCATGATACCGCTCCTTTTGCGCTGTTTGCAGAGTTTGACTGATTTGAATCCCGAGAATTCGATTCACCAGCGAGAGAGAAGGGTATATTGACGTGATGATTGTGTCGAGCAGCGCCGCCGAATTCCTATGAGCGTAAATCTGGAACAGGTTGCGCACCGCCCTTGGCCGCTGCCCAAGGGCGCCTGGATCATGGCGCAAATCTGGCACGATCTACTATTCGCGCACTGGCCGGTGCCAGAAGCATCGCTGCGTCCACATATTCCAGCGCGGCTCGCGATCGACACATTTGACGGCCAGGCCTGGCTGGGCGTCGTCCCGTTCCGAATGTCCGGTGTGCGGCTTCGTGGCACGCCCGTGGTTCCCTGGCTTTCAGCATTTCCGGAATTGAATGTTCGGACTTACGTTGTGGCGAATGGCAAGCCGGGAGTGTGGTTCTTTAGCCTGGATGCGGGCAACACGATTGCCGTGGCGATCGCGCGGGCGTGGTTTCACCTGCCATATTTTCGCGCACAAATGTCTTGCGAGGAACGAAGCGGCTGGATCGAATACGGATGCGCGCGTTCTCATCGCGGCGCGGCCTCTGGAGTGTTTGAAGGACGATATCGAGCGATTGGCCAGATATTTTCGGCGGCGCCAGGCTCACTCGATCATTTCCTGACGGAACGCTACTCTCTTTATACGACTGACGCAAAGGGGCAAGTCATTTCC
>Ga0207145_1087_pt1 | contig 11995 bp, 10 predicted proteins | sample Alteio_BWMinHeat_35_FD_153578 | JGI IMG/M metagenome (GOLD analysis project Ga0207145, IMG submission 153578) | Enriched cells from forest soil in Barre Woods Harvard Forest LTER site, Petersham, Massachusetts, United States -... | ecosystem: Environmental > Terrestrial > Soil > Temperate forest >...
AAGGCCATCGGGAAGCTGCGAAAACGGATAATAGATTTGTGCGCGAATCTTTGCTTGGTCGTCGCCCGCGAGACCCCAATGGCGTACGTGGCCCACGACTCCCACGATCTCGAACACGTTTGAAGCGTAGCCCATTTCTGGAATCCAAAGACGTTTTCCAACTGGGTCCTGTGTCCCGAACGCTGTTTGTGCCAGGACCTCATCAATTACGATGACGGGTGAGGTAACGAGCGTATCGCGATCATCCAGGAATCGTCCCCGGCGCAAGGAAATCCCCATGACCTTCAAATAATCCGGAGACACACACGTCATCAAAGCAAATGGCAGCTTGTTCCCGGGTGGCACGTCCGCGCTGGTCCAATAACCCTGTTCGTTGTCGCCCTCGCGCATGGGAAACGTATCGACGGTTGCAACGGACCGCACTCCCGGCACGCGCCGCGCCCGTTCCAAAACGTCCTTCCATGCCGCGCGCGTCTTTGCCGGATCGGCAAGCGTCCCCGGCGAAAGTGCCATGCGAGTTACCAGCACATTCCGAACATTCACTCCCGGATCGAGCGAAGAAAGATGCAAGAGTGTGCGCCCTAGCATTCCCGCGGACACCAACAGCACAACGGCGAGCGCGAGTTCGGATACCACAAAGCTGCCGTGCATACGCCGAGAACTTCCAGCAACACCCCGTCCACCGCCGCGAATCACCAGTTCCAATTTGTGCACCGGTGCGCGGAGTGCCGGCGCAAGCCCAAATAAAAATCCGCTCATGAGAGAAACAAGGAGCGCAAAGAAAAGCACACGCCAATCGAGCTGTACTTCTTCCACGCGCGGCAAAGTTCCTGGCCAGAGCGCCACAAATGGACGGAACCCCAATGCTGCAAGACAAACACCGAGCACTCCGCCGCAAAGCCCCAGCACAGCGCTCTCGGTCAGGCATTGACGCACCAGTCGTCCTCGACCCGCACCAAGCGCCACGCGCATAGCCAATTCACGCTCTCGCGAAATCGCCCGCGCTAGCAGCAAACTCGCCACGTTTGTGCACGCAATCAACAGCACCAGGCCAACCGCGCCGAGTAGCAACCAGAGCGTCGGACCGACGTCTCCAATGTTCGGACGGAGTGCCTGTACCACAAAGCTTCGATCCGCATTCGTGTCTTTGTATTGCTGAGCCAGATCGCGCCCAATTAGGCGCAGTTCCGCCTGTGCTGTGGTTAGCGTCGCACCAGGCTGGAGTCGCGCCACCACACCAATCGGGTGTGCTCCGCGGCTCTGTAGGAATTTTGCAGTGTTCTGCCCCAGCGGCGTCATCACATCCGGCTCGCTGTCCCGCAGGCGAAAGCCGGTGGGCGCTATACCGATAACCGTGTAGAGTTTGTCGTCGAGACTTAGAGAAGCGCCGAGCACGTCCGGCCTTCCCCCAAAATGCCGCTGCCAGAAACTGTACCCCAGGATCATCACCGGTGCTGCGCCCGTCCGGTCCTCTTCGGGCAAAAACGCGCGTCCCTGCGCGAGATTCACTTGTAGGACAGAAAATAGATTCGAAGTAATCTCCTGGATGTCGACATACTCGGGCAGCCCCGCTCCGCTAATGGTGCCTCCGTCGAACAGGGAACCTGCCAGCATCAGAGAGCGGCTGTCGCGCTGGCAATCCAGAAAATCAGGGTATGCAACATTCTGTTCTCCAAACAAATCTGTTTTCCAACCGTCGCTGTGGCCGTGGACGGCAACGAGCCGGTCAGGCTCTGGATAAGGCAGCGGCCTCAGCAACACGCCGTTCACCACGGTGAACATCACCGTCGAAGCTCCAATGCCCAGCGCCAGCGTCATAATCGCCACCGCCGCAAATCCCGGCCGATGGCGCAGCATTCTCATCGCGTAACGAAAGTCTTGCCCAAAATCCTCCAGCCAGCGTGTCCCCCGCGCGTCCCGGCACTCCTCCTTCACCTGTTCCGGCCCGCCCAGGCTCAACCGCGCTCGCCGCCGCGCATCCCCCGGACTAAACCCTCGTCCGATCAATTCCTTCGTATGCTGCTCCAGATGAAACCGCAGTTCCTTCTCCAACTTCTCTTCCATTTCAGAGCGATGCAGAAGTCGTTGCCACCAGTTCATTCCGCACCGCCTTCCGACAGCTTCAGAATCAGCGCCACCGCTCCCGTCAACCGTTCCCAGCTAGCCGCCTCTGCCTCTAGCTCCGTCCGCCCTTTTGCCGTCAGCCGGTAGAATTTCGCCTCACGTCCCGTCTCCGTTTCCTTCCAGTCCGCCGTCAAAAGTCGCCGGTTTTCGAGCCTGTGCAGCGCGGGATAGAGCGACCCTTGCGGCACCTGCACCACATGCCGCGATACTTCTTCCAGCCTCTGCGCTATCGCATATCCGTGCACCGGTCCAAGCGCCACAATCTTCAGTATTAATAAGTCCAAGGTCCCCTGCGGCAAATCCGATTTCGGGTTCATCCCCATACCTCCGGCTTCTGCCTATATATTCGTAGACGTGTAGAAGGTCAAGGTGTTTCACCTTTTCAACGGGTTTTCCCCACCTTCCAGCTCCCCCCGCCTGCACCTCGTCCCGGACGCTCACACAAGTCGCCCCATGGTGCCAGAGCGAGACGTGGATAGCCGTTTCTCTCCCAAATTTCCGATACTCAAAATGCGATTTTTGGGTGAGCACTCTGCCTCCAGGGTTGCTATCGTGTGCCCATGACGGCGGCGCCTATGTGTCTATCAGACCCAGGCCTGTTCTCCGGCTACACAGCAGGCCCTTTTTACGACGAGATGTTCTCCTCGCAGGGCTGCGCCCGTTCCCACTATGCTCGCCTCTTTGAAAAGCTCGGGGTCATGGCTCCCGCCCAGTTTGAAGAGCGCCGCAAACACGCCGACCTCAGCTTCCTCCTCCAAGGCATCACCTTCACTGTCTACAGCGACGGCCGCGGCACCGAACGCCTTTTCCCCTTCGACCTGATCCCCCGCATCCTCCCGCAATCCGAATGGACCCGCATCGAGGCTGGCCTCAGCCAGCGCGTCGTTGCCCTGAATCTTTTTCTGCAAGATGTCTACGGTAAGCAGCTCATTATCAAAGACCGCAAAATCCCCGCCCCGCTCGTTTATTCCTGTCGTCACTTCCGCCGCGAAATGGTTGGCCTCGAAGTTCCTCACGGCATCTACACCCACGTCTGCGGCATCGACCTGGTCCGTGACTCTGCCACTGGTGAATTCCTAGTCCTCGAAGACAATGTTCGCACTCCCAGCGGAATCTCCTACGTCCTGGAAAACCGCTTGGTCATGATGCGCACGTTCCCCGAAGCCTTCCAGGAACATGAAGTCCTGCCCGTTAATCACTACCCAGCCGAACTTTCACGCATTCTGCGCACCTTGTCTCCGCGCTCGGATCCCGATGCCCAGATCGTCTTACTCACTCCCGGCATCCACAACAGCGCCTATTTCGAACACAGCTTCCTTGCTCAGCAAATGGGCATAGAACTCGTCGAAGGCCGCGACCTCATCGTCGATGGCGTCGTCGTATACATGAAAACTATCTACGGCCTCAAACGCGTCGACGTCATCTACCGCCGCGTCGATGACGATTTCCTCGACCCGCTTTGTTTCCGTTCCGATTCCATGCTCGGTGTCCCAGGCTTGATGGGCGCCTACCGCGCCGGGAACGTCGCCCTCGCCAACACGCCCGGCAACGGCGTCGCCGATGACAAAGCCGTCTACGCCCATGTCCCTACCATGATTAAGTATTACTTGGATCAGGATCCCATCTTGCGCACCGTGGACACCTTCCTTTGCGATCGCTCCGACCATCTCTCCCACGTCCTCTGCAATCTTTCCAATCTGGTTGTGAAAAGCGTCGGCGAATCCGGCGGATACGGCATGCTTATGGGCCCCAGCGCTGCTCACGCTGAGATCGAAGCCTTCCGCGAAAAGATTCTCGCTGAGCCGCGCAATTACATCGCCCAGCCAATCGTTCCTCTCTCTGTTGTTCCTTCTTACGATCCCGCTTCCCAAGGTATGGCCGGGCGCCACGTCGATCTCCGGCCTTACTGCCTCTACGACGGTCAGAAAGTCACCATCGTCCCCGGCGGTCTCACTCGCGTTGCGCTTCAGGCAGGCTCACTCGTCGTTAACTCCTCGCAAGGCGGCGGGAGTAAAGACACCTGGATTCTTCGGGGAGATTGCTGACATGCTTTCTCGCATCGCCGATTCCCTATTCTGGCTGGCTCGTTATATCGGACGCGCCGAGGACACCGCCCGCATCCTCGACGTCACTTTCTACACCTTGCTCGAACAGACCCAGCAGCCTCACGGCGTCCGCTGGGATCCGATTCTCTCCATGGCTGGCGAAGAGACTCTCTTTCGTCAGCTTTACGCGGAACCTACCGCGCATAATGTCTTCGAATTTCTCGCCTTCAATCCCAACAATCCCAGTTCCATCATGCAGTGCATCACCAAAGCCCGCGAAAACGCGCGCACCATCCGCGACCGCATCTCCCGCGAAATGTGGGAGGACTTGAACAGCCTTTACTTGACGCTTGGCCGGTTCGAACCCCAGGAAGAAACCGCCGCCGGCCCTCACCGCTTCTGCGGCCGCGTCATTTTCGGCAGCCATCGCTTTCATGGTGTCAGCGACGCAACCCTTCCGCACGACGAAGGTTGGGAATTCCTGCGCGTCGGCTGGGCTCTCGAACGCGCCGAAATGACCGCGCGCCTCATCGACGTGCAATACCGTAATCTCCTGGCGCTCACTTCCACCGGCGGCAGCCCTGACAACCATCAGTGGATGGCCGTCTTAAAATCTGTCGGTGCCTACGAGGCTTATCACCGCCAGTATCATTCCCCCATCGAGCCCGCTCGTGTCGCCGAAATGCTCATTCTCAACTCCCAGCATCCCCGCTCTATCCGTTATTGCGTAACCGAAATGCAGACTGGCCTGCGCGCCATCAGCAACACGGCCCCTGGTTCCTACGCCAATGAAGCCGAGCGCCTCACCGGCAAAGTTCTCGAGCGCCTCCGCTACAGCCGCATCGACGAAATTCTCGACGAGGGCCTCCACGAATACTTGACCGGCCTCATCCACCAGTTCAACACCATCGGCGAAGTCATTGCTCGCACCTATTTCTACTACGCGGCGGTCGCATGAATCGCTTTCACCTCCTCCACGCCACCGAATTTATCTACGACGGCCCTGTCTATGAAAGCTACAACGAGGTCCGTCTCCGCCCCATCCACGACGATCGCCAAAGCTGTGTCTCTTTCCGCCTCATCACCAATCCCGCTTCCCGTGGCTCGTCCTACAAGGACGGCTACGGAAACTGGATTCATGTCACCAGCATTCTTCCCCACCACCGCCGCCTGCGCATCGAAGCCGAATCCGTTGTCCTTGTGCATGAAGCCCCGACTCCCGAACCCGGCAGCATGCCTCTCGCCGAACTCGACGCCATTCGTTCCGATTTATACGAAGAACATTTCGATTGGCTGGCTCCCAGCGCTTATGTCCCCTATCTCCCCGAACTGGCGGAAATCTCCCAGGCTGCCGAATCTGCCTGCGACGGAACTGTCGCCGGCTTCGCGCAATCCGCCTCCGATTTCATTCACAATAATTTTGTCTACAGGAAAGGCGCCACTCACGTGAACTCGTCCGTGCGAGATTCACTCGCTTTGCGCGCGGGCGTCTGTCAGGATTTCTCTCACCTCTTGATCGGAGTCGCGCGCATGCGCGGCCTGCCGGCCCGCTATGTCTCCGGCTATCTTGTGAGTGGCAACGCCACACAGGGCTCTAAACAGGAAGAAGTTATCGGAGGCCAGGCTTCTCACGCGTGGGCGGAAATTTTTCTGCCTGGCGGCGGCTGGTTCGCCTTCGATCCTACTCTCGGCAAACCTATCGAACTTCGCCATATCCGCGTCGCTTACGGCCGGGATTACGGCGATGTGCCCCCAGTTCGCGGCGTATATAAAGGTCGCGCCGGTCAGAGCCTCTCTGTAGACGTCCGTTTCCGTCCCGCGCTCGACGATACCGGCCATGAAAAATTCGCCGAGCCCTCCTCCGAATCCGAGGTGACCGAAAACGCCTCTCCCGAGCGCCCCCAGCAACACAGCCAGCAATAACGCCCGAACTCTTCCGTACAAAAGAAAACTCGATCGAGGCCGACCAATACCGTCGCCCCTCAGAACGCAACGGCGCAGAGCGCGGCTAAATTATGCCGATTTCCAGCCGCGCTCGCCGCCATCGACCTACGTTACTTCCCCACCACCAATATCCGGAAAGAATCCGGCACCAACGCCCCACGCCTCGGCCGTTCTCCCGCCGCAACCTCCGGCGGTGGACCAAACTCCGCCGCAATCAGCAAGATGTGTCCCGTCTTTCCATCCAAGGTCAACGTCTTCGCGCTCTGCATCGTCTGTACCGTCTGCTCCACAACGAAGCTCGTCGGACTGTTTTCCTTAATCACCGTCAACGTCCCGTCCCCCTGCGAACTAAACGCTTCCATTGTCTCCGGATTGAACACCGCTCCATCCACGCCTTTCCCAATCGGCAAAGTCGTGATGATCTTTCCGTCCACCGAACTCACTACCGCCATCACCGCCGGCTCGTGGCACGCCGCAAACAGCACATGGTTCTTCACGTCAAACGCCAACCCGCCCGGCCCTCCGCATTTCCCCGCCAAATCGTAGTGCGCCGTCACCGTCATCGTCTTCGCGTCCACCACCGCGATGTTGTCCTTGTCTTCGATGTCCACATATATATGACCAGCGCCGTCGGTCACCGCCTGCTCCGGCGCTCCGCCCAAATCAATCGTCCCCGCAATCGACCCGTCCGCCGCGTTAATCACCGTCGCATTCGGCGCTCGATGACTGAACACCCACACTCGCGCATTAAACGAATCGAACAAAATCCCGTCCGGCCCGCCTTCCACATCAATCGACTTGATCGTCCCCAAACTCTTCGTATCCCACATCACCACCGGCTTGCTGCTCCCAAATCCATGCCCCGACTTCGGGTCCACCGCCGCTCCCCGCGCATTCGCGTTCGCAATCGTTCCCACCGGTGCCAGCGTATCCAAATCAAACACCGTTATCCGCGCTCCAGTCTGTCCCGTTCGCGGTATGTACAACTTCCTCCCCGCATCATCCGCATACACATAATCAAACCCGCCGTCCCCTCCCACTTTCGCCGTCTTCAAAACTTTGTAAGGCCCCGCCGCGCCCGCCTGCTGCGCCGCTCCGCCAGACGCCATCAGCAAAATCGTGATCCCCATCGCCGCTGCCCATTTCACTGCCAACGTCACGCCATCTCTCCGCATAAAATTCCTCCCCCTCGCTCTCAAATCTCAATGAACGACAACCAACCTCGCCAAAGTATACGCCCCGCAACCTGTCTCCCAGTTAAACGCACTCGCCGCACCACCCGTTATAGCTACAAGCAAGTTTATAGGACTATAATCCCCGGCAAAGGAGTCACCCCATGCTCGATCAGCAAAAAACTCAAAAGGAATTTGCAGCGCGATGGTTCGAAGAAGTTTGGAACCAATCGAGGCGCGAGGCCATCGACGAATTGTTTCCCCGGGACTGTGTCCTCCACGATGGCAGCTCCGAGTATCGCGGCCCCGACGAGTTCAAGCGTTTCTATGACGCCCTTCGTACCCAATTATCCGACGTTCGCGTCACTCCCCTCGAAGCCTTCTCCGAAGGCGACATGGTCTGCATGCGCTGGTCTTCCACTGCAACGCACACCGCCACCGGCAAGCCCTTGCAAGTCACCGGCATCAGCATCCTCCGCTTCAAAGATGGCCGCTTCGTCGAAGCCTGGCAAAATTGGGATCAGTACAGCCTCGTCCAGCAACTCGAAGAATCCGCCCCCAAATCCTTTACCCAAGCCGCCGGATAAAAACCAAACTCACCCGCATCGAAAACAAGCATCCAACGGATGCAGATGACGTTTTCCTTAGCCACGATGGTGCTCGGAAGCAGCACTGTCCAGATTGCGGTTCGACATCGAGTGCCGCAACATGCGTCGGTGCCAAAGGATGGATTTGACGGCGGAAGCTAGGGTCATGACGCTAAGCGTAAAGAAGACCGCACCGCCGATCAGAATTGCTGCCTCACTAGTCGATTTATTTAAACTACCCTCGTACAACATAAAGATTCCGAGTATCAAGAGAGTTGCAGATAAGATGATTTCAAATGCCGTTGTTATTCTTCTCATGAAAGGCCCTCCCCAATAACTGCTTTGATTGCGGCTCGATGAGAGCCGGCAAGACCGGTGTTCGTGTGCGGATCGCTCAACAATCTTCCGCCGATATCTTCGGTCGTCGGCTATCGCGGATTTGGGATTGGCCGGGTTCCCTTGCCAGGCGGAAGCGCGATCTCACTCGGCAGGCGGCAGACTGACATACAAATCGTTCTCCCAAAGGCAAGGCCAACTCCGGTCAGATTATTCGAGCTGGAAAAAACAAATCCATTGGGTCGTTCTGTCGTTGGACTGGGGGTAAGTAACTAATGACAGCGTTACTCACGCACGTATCTTTATCTGGTTATACCCTCCTTGTCAACATAGAATGCGCGAGCGAGTGGACCGCCCCTCTAGGGCCGGCGGGTGGCGAAGAGACTAGCGGCAGGGTGTGCAGTGGGTTTTGATTTTTTTCTTGCGGAGTGCCGCACCAAAGGTGCGGGTTTTAACTTTCTCTGGCGCGTCTAGCGTTGACGTGCAGAGAAGATTCTGACTTTGTTCTTGTGGGAGTGACACATGCTTTGCGGTTCTTGCAAAGGGCAGGTGGCCGCCCCTTAATACACTAGGATGATTCTGATTTTGTTCTTCCGGGGTGGCTCATGCTTTGCGTTCTTTGCAAAGCGTGGGCCACCCCGGAGTTGTTTCCGTCTTACTCTGCTCTCCTCGACCGGATCAATCCCAATTAGTCCCTGCTCATCGTTCGCGTAGAACGAAAAGCTGCTCCAATGCCATTCTACGAATCCGCCCTTCCGTTCGACTGTAGAACGAGTTTGCGGGCTTACAGCAATCTATCCTGGAATCACTTATGCGGTCGTGCTCGAACAGGCTCGTCGTGCTTCCGAGGTGCGCTCTTGTGGTGATGTTTTCTGTGCCCGTGAACGACGGGCGTACCAGAAAGGAAATGGAACGGTGCGTCAGCGCCGCCTGCGTTATTGCAAGCGCCTCCGATCACGTCGTAAAACTGAACCATGGTGTTGTTGGTGCCATCGAGCGCAACGCCTGCCGCGCCGGGAACGGAAGGATCATCTTCGCCAATGGCCGCTGCAACCGCCCAGCCTGTTGAACTAATTTGATCCGCATACGGGTTGGTGTTTGTACTTGTGGTGTACACATTGGCAGAAAACCCGTTGAGGACTAGCGTAGTCGGCGCACCTTGTGGATCCTGACCCACCGCATATATGGTTTCCAGGATTCCCGACTGAGTGGACAGGCTTGGATCGATAGTCAAAGGATTCACAACGCTTCCCGTCGTGGCAAAGCATGCTGTTCCACTGTTAAACGTCGGATTGGAATCGAGAGACACCGTACCGGCGATCTGGCCGGGTACGGGTGGCGCACTGAATGCAATGGTGGCACCTACCGGCGAGTCAAAAGCCACCCCATCATTTGTGGTAAGACCATCCAACGTACCAGAAGAGGAACCCGACACAATTGTCGGCAGAAATGTTGCAACGAAGTTCCCGGTGCTGGTTGGGGTAGTGTCACTGCAAGCGGAAGCGTTTCCCGTCGCGTAATATGTTCCTGTGATCGTGGGAATCTTCACGGATGTATCGCCGGGAATTGGGGTGAGAGCATCATAAGTGCCGGTATAAACAAAGGTGACGTTCGGCGCCGCCCCCAGATTATCGACCGCGATGGTGATCTGAAAATCATTTCCACTCGTTCCAACCGCTATCCAGCTGGGTACGACATTGCTGGAGTTATCGTCAATCACGCAGAGAGAATTGGAAGCCGTTCCGTAGGTGTCACCCGAGCCATCTGCTCTGAGAAAAGTGGAAAAGCCGCCAGGATACATAGCTGTTTGAACAGCGCTGTCTCCAGTCGTATGTACGATCTCCCACCGCCCAACAGGAACTTGCGCGTGTGTAATAGCGGGAAGCAAAAACGCCGCACACGCCAGAACTACCCCGAGTTTGAATTTCATGATCTTTGTGTCTCCAGGATTGGTATAGGCCGGTTCGGAGCATTCGCTTTCGAGGGTGGATTCGACTAGAACGCTCTTAAGGGACAATCTCAATCCTGCAGGTTAGATGCCAACAATATTAGCTTGTAAGTTATTGAAAACAGGCAAATCTACAGGTCAGTTATGCAGTGGGTGTATCAACGTGAAACACTTGTCTAAGTTTGGATGAGAATCCGCGATAAATTGCGATACTCTGTACCGGTAAGAAACAATCTGCCCTCGTCTTTGGGTCCGGTGGCCAGAGACCCTTGAGTCAAGCGCCCCAAAACGAATCTCGCGGAGGGCGCCCCACCCTCGGTTTGTGAGGGTGGCGGCCCTGTTTACCCTGCTTGCCGTGAGCCCCGAACGGAGCCTCGAAGGGAGCGGAGTCGAAGGGTCGACTGGCTTGCCCTGAGGGCCGCCGAAGGGTCGACCTCCTCAATGCTAACTCCTTTATAATCTGCACTTACACAAAACACACCCGTAACCCCTTTAGAATCCGCACTTCCAAAACACAGCACTTAAAACCCTTTAGAATGAACACTTACAAAAAAACCGGGGAGGGGGTCCCCTCACCAATCTTCTCTGAACGTCTCTATGACCTCAGCGTCTCTGCTTTATCCTTATCTCCGTATCGCCTAGAGTGCAATCGACACCAGTCTGCGGGAAGATTACTTCCTCAGCCGTTCGCCACGGGCCCCGGACTACTCACTACTCACTACTCTCTATTCACTACTCACTGTACATTCGCTGTTGCTCGGAAGGCCGCTCCATCCAGAAGCGGTTGCAAACTCTGCAAGACTTGCGGAAACTCGGACGCCAGCGTCGTCACCGTCAACACACCGACCGACGATCCGCTTCGCGCATAGATCCGCCGGTAAACCAATTCCCTGCCGTCTTTCGTCGAGTGCCGTACGTCCATCGCCATGCTTTCGTCGGCCCCGCCGACGCGCGGCGGCATTGTCGGCTCGATCCGGGCGTCGCGCAGATAGCCGCGCAGCGTGCTGATTTGCGACTCGACAAATTGCTGCAGCGTGATTCCGCCAAGAAGCTCTTCGGTCGCGGCAACGCTTCCGGGAAATTCTTCGTGGCCCGATTGCTGCAGTCCAAATCCTTCTTGCACTTGCCACTCCGCAGGCGTCGAAGGAAACGACCACCCCATCACGGAGAATGCCGGGCCCAGTGGCCTGCTGCCGTCGCCACGCTCCAGCGGCCCATCTCCAAATTTCCGCGCAATGTGCGACGCAACGCCTGGTGGCGGCTGACTCGGCCGCCGCGCATTCGCTCCACCGCCCGGCGCTCTTGGAATTCCGCGAGGACTGGCCGGAGTCTCCCCCGGCGGTTGTGGCGTCGAGCGCTCTCTTCCCAACGCATCGCGAGCAGGCTCAAATTTTTGAGGAGGCAGTTCAACGCCTGCATCCCGCGTCCGACGCGAATCGACCACATCGTCCATGCCCTCCCTCGGCACAGCAGCCGGCCGAAGTTCAGAAATGATGAGGATGTCGGGCTCTTCGATTTCAGGAATTTCTGCTGGCCGTTGCGACCCAGCTTGCGCTGACGGTTGCACCGGTTGCGCTACGCCTGGCCGAAAGTTCGGAGCCACCGGCTGCGAAGCAACAGGCGGCTGCGCCGGTTCCACTACGCGGCGCGGCGCCTCATGAGCGGACGGCACCGCAGGTTCTGCAGCACGCGGACGCGGCTCTGGAAAGGACGGCAGTTTTGGAGGGGAAGGCGGCCCCGGTCTCCGAGGCGGCTGCGCCGGCGGCACTGGAGGCGCAACGGGCTCGGCCCCTCGCGGCTGCGGCTGTTGCGACTGTTGCGGTTGCTGCGAAAAGGCCG
>Ga0207145_1088_pt1 | contig 11867 bp, 7 predicted proteins | sample Alteio_BWMinHeat_35_FD_153578 | JGI IMG/M metagenome (GOLD analysis project Ga0207145, IMG submission 153578) | Enriched cells from forest soil in Barre Woods Harvard Forest LTER site, Petersham, Massachusetts, United States -... | ecosystem: Environmental > Terrestrial > Soil > Temperate forest >...
ACGCTGTGCGAGCGAATGCCCGCAATGATGGCGCGGCGCATTTCCAGGGGAAGCATTTCTGGGGCAAACACGCCGGCCCTCTCGCGGGGAAAATATTTGATGAAGAGCGCTGCGACGTGAGCGGTGGCGTAGGCGACCGGGGTAGTGAAGCGACCCTGCTGACGGATTTGGTACAGAGTCGGAAACATCACATCCGTGCGGATGAGCAGATGCTCATCTTCTTTGGGACGGCGCTTCAGGCCGCTCACCAGCACAGCGGCCGAAAAGCGTGCATTTTGTAAAACACCCTGGCGGATCAGATGAGCGATCGCGCGTGGGGAAGACGTCTGCGGAAACCGGTGCCTCACGATGCCGCGCGATTTTGACAATTTTCCCTGTTTATACCAGCGTCGCAGACGATCGAACTCGTTGCCGCCGATTTTCACATCCATATTGTGCATGGGAATGGCGTAGGGGAGCGTGGCGACTTCATCTTGCGCGGCGAGCACCACGTTCGCGCTGCCAATGGGATCGGGAAAGCGAAACTTTTCTAACTCGGCGAAGCGTTTTCCCATGAGGAATTTGCCGTGGCGATAGACCCGAGGATGCGAGATGGCTTCATCGAAGGAAACTTCTGGTGACCATTGTGAAATCGGATCGTCGCTCTCCGTACTTTCATAGAGCCGGATGTGCACGGCATGGACTTCGTCGAGCATCTCTGCGGCGCGCTTGACCAGCAAGTTGGTCAGGCCCGGAGCCGCGCCGGTATTGATCAAGGCGGCCCGGTTTTTTTCTTCGAATCGTTTTGCGTAGGAGAATTGCTCGGCCTTAAACGGGTTGCGCGTGAGGTGCGAGCTCAAATCCAGATAATGCGCACGCAATCGAAGAGCGGCACGCATCACAATTTGATTGAACACGCTCGCCGAGGCGTTGACGATGAGCTGGCAGCCGCGTGCCGCCCGCACAATACCCAGCATATTTCTGGCATTGACCTCGGCGACGGCGATGGTGCTCTTTTCACCTAGAAAGTGGCGCGCACGAGCGGGATCGCGGTCGCCGCACCAGACAGTACGTCCTTGACGTAAGAGCAGCTCTGCCAGAAGGGAACCGGTGGCGCCGGCCCCGAGAACGAAGATCCGCATGGCGTGGCAAAAACTCTACCACACTACCCGGGCAGGACTCAGGGAAGGCGCTTAGATTGCGTGAATTGCACACCAGGGGTATGCGGCGTAGACTAGGGGAGAACTCCGACCCCGTTGGCCTAAGGGAGACAAAACCCAGGGTAGGCGGGGCGATGCTTCGGCGGCGGCTTTTAACGAACCGCGAAGCTGAGGGTTCGGGTGGAAACGCCCGGGCCTCCCGAACTTGGAAAGGAGCGATACGACGGAAAAGTGTGTATTTCCGTCTCGCGCCCGCATCCAAGTAACCGGATCGGGCTATTTTTTTTGGGGGAGCGGAAAGAAGGAGTTTGGGCGACCCGCGTCTAACCAGAACAGTGTCTTATGACCCTTCTCGACAAATTCGGCCGGCAGATTACCGACCTGCGGATTTCGATCACGGACCGTTGCAATTTCCGCTGTGTCTACTGCCGTTCGGCCGACCCTGAAAACTATCGCGATCACGACGAAATCCTCTCTTGGCCGGAACTCGACCGGCTCGCCAACATTTTTTTGAGCCTGGGCATTCGCAAAATTCGAATCACAGGCGGGGAACCTCTGGTGCGTGCGGGCGTGGAAGATTACATTGCCCGTCTGCATGCGATGGGCGTCGAAGACCTCTCCATGACCACCAACGGCCATCTGCTGGCGGAACGTTGCGAACGTCTGATCGACGCGGGGTTGCGCCGCATCAACATCAGCCTCGATTCGCTGAATCCCGCCAGGTTTGAAAGCATCACGCGCACGAAGTCCTTCGCGACCGTGATGCACGGCATTGACGTTGCGCAAAAATCGCGGCTGGGTCCGGTAAAAGTAAACGCTGTGCTGGTGCGTGGCCTGAACGATGACGAAGTGGAATCGTTCGCGGAATTCGCCCGAGAGCGCGGCGTGATCATGCGGTTTATCGAGTTCATGCCCCTGGATGCGGACCGCACCTGGACACGCAGCCACGTCGTTCCGGCCGCGGAAGTGTACGAGCGCATTCATGCGCGGTGGCCGCTCTCGCAGATTCCGCACGAGCGCAGCGAGACGGCGCGCAAATACCGCTTCGCGGATGGCGCACCCGGAGAAATCGGCTTGATAGCGCCGGTTACGCAACCCTTCTGCGGCCACTGTTCACGGATACGGTTGACCGCGGATGGAAAGCTGCGAACCTGCCTTTTCAGCAAGGACGATCACGACCTGAGAGGACTCTTGCGCGAAGGCGCGACGGATGAAGACGTGGAGACGTATATTCGTTCCGTCGTCGATGAAAAGGAAGAGGGGCATCGCATCAATGCTCCGGGCTTTGTCCCACCCTCGCGTACCATGGTGTTCATAGGCGGCTAGTGGAATGCTTTTATCGTGGCGCACCTGCCGCAAAGCGCATTACGCTCGACCAGGCCATTGGTTTGCGCTAGCATCGACTTAGGTCGCGCAGAAAAGGCGCGCAAGAACGGACTGAGCATGCCGGACGAAGACGACGAAGAGGAACAAGACGACTCGCCCGAGCCGGAGCCGCGGCTCTTCACTCTTACCGAGGCGGAGCGCGCGCGGCGTGAGCTGGAGCCTTTTCTTGTGGAAGCCATGGACTGCCGGAAGAAACTTTCCGGCCTGGAAACCGATCTCTCGGCGGTCTCCGCGCGCATCATGATGATGGGCGGCGTGATTGTCCCCTACGAAAAATTGGCCGCGCTTCGCGTGGAGCACCAACATCTGGCTGAATCTCTGAAAACGGCGCTCAACCGCATCCTGGAGACCGGTTGCGTTATAAAGGATCTCGACGTGGGCTTGCTCGATTTTCCCGCCGTGATCGACAACGAAGACGTCTATCTCTGCTGGAAGCTGGGCGAAGACCGGATTCGTTTTTATCACCGGCAAGACGAGGGGTTTGCTGGACGCAAACCGCTCGATCCGCGCGATCTCGGCCCGGGAGACATCGTGCAGTAGCCCGAGTTTCGATTTGTGTTTCTTTCCACTTTCCCTTTGCGCCGCTGCAATGATGGGCATTGATCCCGCGCTTTGCCAGCCGAAAGGATTTTTCGTGGCTTCTCCTACTGAAAAGCATCCCGAAAACCGTTTGAAGGATTCCGCCAGCCCCTATCTGCGTTCCGCAGCGCACCAACCCATCGACTGGCACGAATGGGGAGATTCGGCTTTCGCGCGCGCGGAATCGGAAGATAAGCCTATTCTTCTGGATATCGGCGCCGTGTGGTGCCACTGGTGCCATGTGATCGATCGCGAGAGTTACGAGAACTCCGACATCGCAAAAATTATCAATGAGAGTTTTGTGGCAGTGAAAGTGGATCGTGATGAGCGCCCGGATGTCGATGCGCGGTATCAATCCGCCGTCAGCGCTATTTCCGGCCAGGGCGGCTGGCCGCTAACGGGATTCTTGCTTCCCAATGGAAAACCCTTTTTTGGCGGAACATATTTTCCGCCGGAAGACCAGATGGGGCGGCCCGGATTTCGGCGCATTCTGCTGGCGGTGGCGGATTCCTACAAAAATAAAAGAGCCGAGCTTGTCCGTGCGGCCAACCATTTGGCGGATGCGGTTGCGCAAGCGGAAGTGTTCACAGGCGCGCGGGCGGAGTTTGATCCTGGAGTGGTCGACGAGCAAATCAGTTCGGTCACGAAACAGTTTGATATCAAGAATGGCGGATTTGGCCACGCACCGAAATTCCCGCATGCCTCGGCGGTTGATTTGGTTCTGGAGCGCTACCAGCAGACGAAAGAGAAACACCTGCTGGCGATGATTGAGACGACGCTCGAAAAGATGGCGCGGGGCGGGGTGTACGACCAGCTTGCCGGTGGTTTTCACCGCTACTCCGTGGACGAACGCTGGCTCGTGCCGCACTTCGAGAAAATGTCGTACGACAACTCGGAACTGCTGCGCAATTACCTGCATGGCTGGCAAGTCACGCAGAATCCTCTCCTCCGAGAGACCGCTGAGGACATCATCGGCTGGGTGAACGAAGTTTTATCCGATCAGGAACGCGGCGGTTTTTTTGCCAGCCAGGACGCGGACTATTCGCTCGACGATGACGGCGACTATTTCACTTGGACTCTTGAGGAATTACGCTCCGCGCTGTTGCCGGATGAAGCGCGCGTGATGGAGCTCTACTACGACGTCGAGCCGCATGGCGAAATGCACCACAACTCTTCTAAAAATGTCCTGTGGATTGCGCGTAGTGCGGCCGACATCGCCAATCAGTTAGGGATCGACGAAACGTCTGTGCGCCTCATAATTGCAAAAGGGAGAGGGAAGATGCTGGCGGCGCGCCTGCCGAGGCCAACTCCATTTGTTGATAAGACGATGTATGTTTCGTGGAATGCGATGTTCGTTTCGGCTTATCTGGACGCAGCAAGGGTGCTTGGAGGATCGACAGGTGCGAGTTGCCGCAGTTTTGCGTTGAAAACGATAGAACGGATGCTTAAGGAAGTGTGGAGCGAATCACGCGGTTTCGGCCATCGCATCGGAGGGCCTTCGCTCGACGGTTCGTTGGATGATCAAGTATTCAGCGTGTTGGCTCTGCTGGATGCTTACGAGGCGACCCTCGAGCCGCGCTATTTTGAGGCTGCGCAAAAAACGATGGACCTGGCCATCGATCGTTACGGCGACGCAGAGGGCGGCGGCTTTTTCGATCGGCCTTCGGACGCCGCGCCGATGGGCGGACTTGATGTTCGCCGCAAGCCGTTTCAGGATTCACCTACGCCCGGAGCCAATTCGGTCGCAGCGATTGCGCTGATTCGGATGCACGCATTCACCGGAGAGGAGCGCTATCACAATTTCGCGCAGAAAACTCTGGAAGCATTCGCAGGAATCGCGCCGCAGTATGGAATGTTTGCCGCGACATATGGTCTTGCCGCCACGCTTTTCTCGCATCATCCGTTGCAGGTCGTCATCACCGGCCGCCCGGATGATCCCGCCGCGAAAGCTCTTGAAGACGCGGCGCATAGCGTCTACCGATTCGGCAAATCGGTGCTGCGGCTAACACCTGGCGCTTCCATCGCGAATTTCGCCGGGGCGCTCAAGGAAACGCTGCCACATCTTCCAGCCGACAAAGCCATGGCAGTTGTTTGTGCTGGACAAACTTGCTTGCCGCCGACAAGCGACCCCGAGCAATTAACCGCCATGCTAGAGAATGGCGCCGCCGGGGCCGCAACTTCCTAGAATTTTATGGCGCTCGAAACAAAACGGGCACGAGGAAGAATCGTGCCCGTTTCGAGTGCGGTGCGATACAGCATTACTTCTTGGGCCGCGATTCGGGCGGCACTAGGCCGTTGATGCGGTAATAAACGACCAGCTGTCCGTAGTGTTCACCAGAGTGCTCCATCAGTCCGTAAGCCAGATCAGAAATGCGAGTCAGACTTGGTCCGCCGGCGGCAACGCTTTCGTTCATGCCCTTGTCGCCCTTCGCCTTGATCACCTCCGCGCCATCCTGTACGCATTTCTTCACGAAGGCTACGATTTGCGCTTTGGTCTGCAATTCGTCGCGCTTAGGATCATCGGACAAGTGCGGCTTCTTTCCCTGCGCGGGGTCCGTGAAGTAATACATCGAAGCGGAAGCGTGGATCAGCTGCGCCACGAACGTCCGTGAGTCCGGATTGGGTTTGTAGTCGTACTTGTCTTCCGGCAAGTCCTCGGCGATAGCAATCAATTTCCTTCCGATATCATTCCAGTTCTCCAGAATGGCTGCTGACGGGCTGGGTGCGGGCTTTGGCGGTGCGGCCTTCTTGGCCTCTTGCGCCAATGCGGGCATCGCCGCGAGCACGACTGCAATTAGCAAGGCCCCCGACTTACTAAGACTCTTCATCGTTTCTCTCCTAGTCTTGCCTAATCGATGTTTTGTTGCGAACTGACCTGCGGTCGGACCTGTATTTGGAAGGCCTGGGCAGGCATACACTCTCTGACGGGCCGCAAGGCCAAGCGTTTCTCCCTGGAATGGGAGAAACCTGACCTTTAGGCCGGGTTCATCTTACGCAGAAGGCACGGCAGCGTCATGGAAAATGCACAGTGTCAGGCATGCTAAGCTGGTAGCTCGTGCCGGGAGGCTCCTTTCTTTGAATTGGACTTGGTTGATATTACGAATCCTGATTGGTCTTTGCGCCCTGGGATTGTTGTTTTTCTCGCAGCGCTTCTGGTACAAGGCCATTTGGCGGGTGACCTCCAATTGGGGAAGCCAGGGGCTGCGCGTTGGCGCGCGTCTGATTTACGTAACGCTTTTGGTGCTCATCATCGGGGCGACCGCGGACGGGTTCCGCATGGGGCGCGGGGGGCACATTCTCTCTGGCGTCAATCTGATTACGGTTTTTGCCGGGCTATGGTTTTTTAGCGCACTGTTCGCGTGGCTGGCAGTGAAAATTGTGGGTGGCATCGATCGCGTGTGGGCGTGGTTCCGTGCGGCGTATCACCTACAGAAGAACCCAGTTGTTGCACAAGCAGTGGCTGCCCCAGCAACCTCTTTGGCATACGCCTCCGCTCCGGCGGCCGCTGAAATCATTTCCGATCCCTCGCGCCGCTATTTCTTTAAGACGGCTACAGCACTGGCAGGTGCCGGGCCATTTCTTACGGCAGTATATGGCTTTGCGGCGGAGCGGCTGGACTACCAGGTACATCGAGTCGAACTGCCGCTGCCCAATCTTCCCGCTGGGCTCGAGGGCATGAAGATTGTGCAGATCAGCGACATTCATCTGAGCAGTTACATGCCGCGCTTGCAGGTGCGTCGCGCCGTCAATATGGCGAACGACTTGGGCGCGGACCTCGCCCTGGTTACAGGTGATTTTATTACCGGCGCAGGCGATCCGATTGCCGATTGCATCGACGAAGTGAAGGGGCTGCGCGCTCCCCTGGGAGTCTGGGGCTGCAACGGCAATCACGAAATTTATGCCCGTGCGGAAGATATGGCTCAGTACCTTTTCGCGCAGGCGGGGATGAGGCTCCTGCGTAGCGAAAATGCGCAACTTACCTTCCACGGCGATTCATTTAATTTGATCGGCGTTGATTATCAGCGCGAGCGCACCAACGGCGGCCGTAGAGTGCAATCGCTCCAGCGCGTGGAACCATTGGTACGGCGCGATATGCCTAACATCCTGATGTCGCACAACCCCAATGCGTTTAATCGCGCGGCGGAATTAGGCATTGAGCTGACGCTTTCCGGGCACACACACGGGGGACAAATTCAGGTGGAAATTCTCGACCACCGGCTCAGCCCAGCGCGATTCATAACAGACTACGTGGCTGGACTGTATCAGCGGCCGATGTTCGCCCCGGCTCCAAATGACCGCGCGGCGTCACCTTCCGCTTTCGAGAAGAACCACGGCTCCCTCTTTCCTAACCGTTCCACAGCGCTGGCATCGATTTATGTAAACCGCGGGCTCGGGACGGTGGGCGCGCCAGTGCGCCTAGGCGTGCCACCGGAAATCACGCTTCTGACGCTCCGCCGGGCGTAACCGCTCGCATCCGGCGGCGCTTCTCGTTTTCCACTCTGGTTTTAGCCCTACACAATTCCCGGGAATAAACTCCTCCGAAGTTCGGTATACGCAACGGCAGTTCCCTACGGGAAATAGGAGCCTCAGTGTGATTCTCTTCAGCGGCAATCTACTAAGTTCCTTGTTCTCAACTGCAGATTCAAGTCTTGAGAAATTGGTCTTGCTGGAATTCGGCTTGCAACTAATCACCGTTTGCCCAGACAGACCGTAACTCTATGGCGATCACATGGGATGTGGTTCGCCGCATAAATCTCGTCGATCTGGAGGAAAAACAATGCGGTACGTGTTTAAGTCGTTGAAGTCTGTCACACTTCTCACCGTTGGACTTTCGCTTCTTCCTGCTGTAACAAAAGCGCAACATTACACACAAACGAATCTGGTCTCTAATATTGCCGGCCAAGCACCTCTGCAGGACCCCAATCTGCAGAATGCTTGGGGATTGGTTTCCAGCCCGACAGGTAGCCCCTGGTGGGTTTCCAACAACGCCGGTGGCACGTCCACGCTATATTCCATCAGCACAAATAGCACCGGCGGTCTCGTAGCCACGCTCGTCCCAATTAACCCGCCTCCCAACGAGTTTGTCATAATTCAAAACGCCCCTGTAGCGACGATCCCGCCTCCTCCTGGATCCCCCACGGGAGTAATGTTCAACGGCAGTCCTACGGATTTCCTTCTAGCCCCTGGCGCGCCAGCCGGTTTCATCTTTGTTACCGAGGATGGAACAGTGCAAGGTTGGAACTTCGGACTGACCCGGCCCAAGGCGGCTATCAAGGTGGATAATTCGCAAGTTCCCAATGCCACCAATGGCGCGGTCTACAAAGGCTCCACGATTGCCGAGATTGACGGTCACAAATTTATTCTGGCGGCGAATTTCCGTAGCGGCAAAATTGATATCTTTGACACCAACTTCAAGCAGGTGCAGTTCGGTGAGGAGAAGTTCGAGGACGACAGCATTCCTCGCGATTTCGCGCCTTTCAACGTTCAGGGCGTCGGGCCTAACATTTACGTAACCTACGCCAAGCAGGATGCTGCTAAGCACGATCCTCCCGACCCGGGCCGGCCGGGCGACGGCTTTGTCGACGTATTCGATCGTCATGGCCGACTGGTGCAGCGCCTCGAACACGGCGATTGGTTTAACGCTCCCTGGGGAGTTGTCTGGGCCACGCCGGATTTCGGCGAATTCAGCAACACGATCCTGATTGGCAACTTCCGCGGCGGCAACGTGGCCGCCTTCAATCCGGTTACAGGCAAGTTTTTGGGGAACATGCTGAACCCGGATGGAAGCACGTTGCTCATCGACGGATTGTGGGCGCTCCGGTTTGGCAATGATGGCGGCTCTGGTCCCGCCACGACGCTCTTTTTCACCGCTGGTCCGAATGGTGAGACCGATGGGCTACTCGGGACGCTGACGCCAGTTGGGGCGGAAAAGTCCGAAGCCGACGAACAGTAGTCACTTCAACTGCACGCTGTTTTGCAAATTGAAGAATTTGCTGTGGCTCCAGGAGGCAGATGTCGATCGACATCTGCCTCCTCCATTTTTCGGCTGGTGCTCTGCCTAGGCGTCTTGGGAATCGTTCGTATTCGCTAAACACCGTGAGCGCGCAACACGATTCAGTCTGCCGCAGATTCTTGACTGGACGAAGGGCGCCTCGCAGCGTCAGGATAGGACGCGAACTTAGCGGTATGAATGAGGGCTCGCATGGATGAAGCGCCGGAAATCGACCGCATCGTCAGTGAATTGAACGAACTCCGCGAATCGGAGGGCTCGGAGTCCGCCAGCGCCGCTCAATTGGACGGATGGCTCAAGACCCTGATTGCCCATGGCGGTAGCGATTTGCTCCTTGTAGCCGGCGCGCCTGCGTGCATCCGCGCCAAAGGCGTGGTGCAAAAAATCGAGACGCGTACGCTCGATGGCCCTGAAATAGAAGCGGCAGTGCTTCCCGCCTTAACCTCGCACGCTCTGGCTCGCTATCGCCAGTCTCAAATCTCGGATTCTTCCTATCGCATCACCGGACTTGGCCGCTTCCGCATCAATCTCCATCGCGAACGCGGACGCGCCGCCGCGGCAATTCGAGCCCTTCCACAAAAAGTGCCAACGCTTCGCGAACTCAACCTTCCTCCGTCGGTGGAAACTCTCGCTCATCTTCCGCGCGGCCTTGTCCTCATCGGCGGTCCGGCGGGTTCGGGCAAATCGACTACGCTGGCCGCACTGATCGACGACATCAACCGACGCGAAGCCCGCCACATCGTTACCATCGAAGATCCCATCGAATACGAGCACACGCACATACGCAGCGTCATCGAGCAAGTCGAGATCGGCACTGACGCGCCCGATTTTCCAACCGCTCTGCGTGCCGCGCTGCGCCAGGCGCCGGATGTGCTCGTAGTAGGCGAGATGCGCGACCCAGAAACCATGCGCATCGCCGTCGCCGCCGCAGAAACGGGACATCTGGTGCTCTCGACGCTGCACACGATCGACGTCGCCACCACTATTTCGCGCATCTCCGATTCCTTTTCCGACGAGCGGCAAAACACCATCCGTCAGGAATTGGCAATGGCCATTTCTGCCGTCTTGACGCAAATTCTACTGCCCAGCAAGAGCGGCCAGCGTTTTCCCGCCGCCGAACTACTGATGATCGGTTACGGCGCGCGGCAGCACATTCGCCGCAACGCCTTGCAGCACCTGCATCAAGAAATCACCATGACCAAAAAGAAGGGTTCTTTCGCGCTCGAAGAATCTCTCGTCCAGCTCATCAGCAAAGGCCACATCGATCGCGAAGATGCGCTACTCTGCGCCATCCATCCCGATGATCTGGACATTCTCCTGAAAACGGGCAGCCGCGGATAATTCTGCAACAATCGTTTCCAAACGCGCCGGAGTTCAGGCAAAATACCTGCGCAAATCGAGGGGGTCTTTCTAATGAACCGCAGATCATTGGTAGCATCGATTGTGTTCGCGAGTATTTCCCTGGCGCCCGCCGGGAGGCACGTCACCGCCGACGAGCAGCCGCTTGCCGGCTATTCCGCCGAGTCCTCGCGCGCCGAACGGCAGTGGGAAGAGAAGATGCGCGCCATTCCCGAGCCTGACAAAATTCGAGGCTACATGGAACACCTTGCCGCTCGGCCGCACCATGTTGGTTCGCAATATGACAAGGACAACGCCGATTGGCTCCTCAAAAAATTCCAGGAATTTGGCCTCGACGCTCACATCGAGTCCTTCGACGTCTTGATGCCTACGCCGAAGGAGCGCGCCGTCGAACTCGTGGATGCCAGTGGCAAACCAAAATTCGTTGCCAAGCTGCAAGAGCCGGTCGTAAAAGAAGATCCCACTTCGGGCCAGACGTCCGAACAGCTTGCGACTTACAATTCCTATTCGATTGATGGCGACGTGACGGCTCCGCTCGTCTATGTCAATTTCGGTGTGCCCGCTGACTACGAACAGCTTGAGCGCATGGGCGTTTCCGTGAAAGGCGCCATCGTCATCGCGCGGTATTACGGCTCGTGGCGTGGCATCAAGCCAAAAGTCGCCGCGGAACATGGCGCCATCGGCTGCCTCATCTTTTCCGACCCGCACGAGGACGGCTACATGCAGGGCGATGTCTACCCTGAGGGGCCGTACCGCCCCAGGGATGGCGTGCAGCGCGGCAGCGTTGCCGATATGCCGCTTTATGCCGGCGACCCGTTGACCCCGGGAGTGGGCGCGACAAAGGACGCGAAGCGGCTGGACATAAAAGATGCACAGACAATCACGAAGATTCCCGTTCTGCCGATTTCCTATGGTGATGCGGAGCCGCTGCTTGCTTCACTGAAAGGTCCAATGGCGCCACCGGCGTGGCGCGGCGGACTCGGCATCAGCTATCACATCGGGCCTGGTCCTGGCAGAGTCCATCTGAAAGTGAAATCGAACTGGAACATGGCGCCTGTCAATGACGTGATCGCAAAAATTCCAGGCTCGGTTTATCCCGATGAATGGGTGATTCGGGGCAACCATCACGACGGCTGGGTCAACGGCGCCGAGGATCCGCTTTCCGGCCAATCCGCGATGTTGGAGGAAGCTCGCGCATTGGGCGAACTTGTGAAACAAGGCTGGAAGCCCAAGCGCACATTGATCTATTGCGCATGGGACGGCGAAGAAGAAGGCTTGCTCGGCTCCACGGAGTGGGCAGAAACGCACGCCGAGGAACTGCAAAAGCACGCCGTGGCCTACATCAATTCGGACGGCAACGGCCGCGGCTATCTCGGCCTCGCCGGCTCGCACAC
>Ga0207145_1090_pt1 | contig 11716 bp, 12 predicted proteins | sample Alteio_BWMinHeat_35_FD_153578 | JGI IMG/M metagenome (GOLD analysis project Ga0207145, IMG submission 153578) | Enriched cells from forest soil in Barre Woods Harvard Forest LTER site, Petersham, Massachusetts, United States -... | ecosystem: Environmental > Terrestrial > Soil > Temperate forest >...
TTCCCTTGCGTGCGCGCCGTTTGTTCCAACACAGCTTTGTTTGGCGCAACGCTCTGCGCTACAAATTCACTTCGCATTTGGATCGGCTTGCATCACACCGAAAACATTACCTTCTGTGTCTTCGCAATACGCGAAGTAGCCCACGGTCGGAATCGGCGTTTTCGGCAGGATGTTTTTTCCGCCGGCTTTCAGAACGGCAGCGATGGCGTCGTCGACGGAGGCCACACCGATCGTATTCGTGGTCGACGAGATGCCGCCCGGCTTGCGCATCATGCCGCCGTTGATGCCAAGTTCGCCGTCCTTGCCGGTAACAACCATCCAGTACTCCATCGGGCCGGGCCACTTATCGAATTTCCAGCCGAACACCTTTCCGTAGAATGCCGCGGCGCGGTCGGGCTCCGCCGCGGGTATTTCAAAATGAATGACGCGAGACATAGTTCTCCCTCCTTGGATATACGAGCAAACTTTTCGACATTTCTTGGTCTCTGTTTAGCGTGTGGCCGTAGCCGCTGTTGGAGTAGCGCCATACTTTTGCGTGGCGTATCCGACGATCAGGCCGACGATGCTACCTGGTAGAATGATTCGGAAATAGTAGTTGTGCACGTTCAGAGCTACAAGCAAAGCGAAGAGAAATCCAAAAAAAAGTCCAAGTCCGAGGCCGAGGGGCACGGACTTCACTTTGCGTGCAAAAACGCCGCAGAGCAGTCCAGCGAGCAGGCCTTTGCCCATTGACCCGATGATGATTCCTACGATGCCTGCGCGTATTGCGGGATCCGGGGTCCACAAGGCGGTTAGACCGTCTAGAACTCCCAAAACCGCACCAAGCAGAATACCCAGCAGAATTTTACTCATCGAGGATTCCTCCGTCGGGTCCGCATTCTCTCCGGTTCTGTGGTTCTATACAACAAGGTCTGGAATTCCTTTAGAACTATCTTTTTAAGATGAGCAGCAAAATCACGCGCATGACTAAATAGGCCAGAATCAGCAGGATAAAGAAGCGGTAGCGACGGTAAAAGCGGGCTCCTTTTTCGAAAATGCTTTCGCGATGCGCGCCGACGGCGAGGCCATCGAGATAACGGGACACTTCAAACCCTTCAAATCGCACCGTATTCGTGGAACGCGCAGCCGTCGGCATCTCAGTATTTCCCTTTGACCCCGAAACTATATCATTCCTTTTGCGATTCGCGACTGTTCCGAACCACCCTTAACCTCTCTATTTCCGCACACTTACTTGTTCACCTAAAGTCGCCTTCCAGTTCACTCCCCGTGCATTGTCGTCTTCAAGGGAACGCGCGATAGTGCGCAACATGTTGAGGCGCTGACCAGGCAAACAAACCAAGCGCAAAGCAGTTCAGCTTGGACGCCGCCAGCAAAAAAAGAAAGAAGGAGAGTCCCATGAAAACGAGAGCTTTGGTTATGGCAGGAGTGATGGCGCTGACCGCAATCGCATCCACCCGAGTCGCGCAAGCGCAGGAACTTATGGTTGTCAACATCCCCTTCGATTTCGTGGCCGGCAATTCGAAGCTGCCGGCTGGCGAATATTCCGTCAAAACTTCGGGACCAACGAACACGTTGATCCTGGTTGCGCGCAATGACTCCACTGCTTCGGCCTTCATCGCCACGAACGCCGCCGTCGCCAGCCAGCCCAAGACCGAGTCCAAACTGATCTTCAACCGTTACGGCGACCGCTATTTCCTTTCGCAAGTCTGGACCGCCGGAAATTCCTCTGGCCGCCAACTCATGAAGTCCGACCGCGAGAAGGAAATGGCGCAGGTTGCAAAGAATGAGACTCGGGGTCAAGTTACCCTGGTCGCAGCCCTCACCCACAACACCCGCTGACCCCACTCCCCGCTTAATCCCTCCACCACGCCCCCGGGAATCCGGATCCCCCACTCCGGATTCCCGGACCCTCTTTTATGCCCACTTTTGGCCATTCTCCACTTCAACCGGCCTGACTCCAATGGCGATTCCTGAATTTGACCTTTGACCCATAGCTCCCCCTGCACGATACTTAACCCGTTCCCCGCACGTATACTTAGGCAAGACCCCCATGGCTCAGGCGACCACAATGAACTTCAAAGAGGCTGTGGCTATTGCCACCAGCAGCCTCTGGGCGCACAAGTTGCGCAGCGTCCTGACCCTCATCGGCGTGGTCATCGGTGTAGCCGCCGTCATCGCCGTGGTCAGCCTGATCAACGGCGCCAACCAATATGTCGCCACCAGAGTCTTCCGCCTCGGCGCCGACGTCTTCGGGCTTGCCAAAACGCCCTCGATCGTCACCAATGTCGACGACTACCTCGCATTTCAAAAGCGCAAGCGCATCACCTACGACGATTACCTCTCCGTTCGCGAACTCTGCAAATCCTGCAAGGAAATCGGCGCCTCGCTCGGCGGACGTCTTGAAGTCAAAAGCGGCCTCAATTCCCTGAAAGACACCAACCTTCGCGCCTGGACCCCGCAGATGGCCGAGCTCTACGACGTTGACCTCGTCGCCGGCCGACACATCACCGAAACCGATCTCCAGCAAGCCGCCCCCGTCTGCGTCATCGGCAACGACATTGTCGAAAATCTCCTCCCCGGCGTGGACCCCATCGGCAAAGAAGTTCGCTGGCGCAATATCCCCTGCCAGGTCATCGGCGTCGGCAAAAAAGAAGGCTCCGCCCTCGGCACCTCACTCGACAACTGGATCATCCTCCCGCTCACCACATACAAAAAAGAGTACGGCACGCAGGACGACTCGCTTCGTATCACCGCCCGCGCTGGCTCCGCCACCACCATCCAAGAAACCGTCGACGAAGTTCGCCAGATAATGCGTGGCCGCCGCCATCTCTCCTACGGCAAAAAAGACGACTTCGCCATCGAAACCAGCGACTCCTTCCTCTCTCTCTGGAAAGACATCAGCGGCAGCTTCTTCTTTGTCACCATCGCCATCGCTTCCATCTCTCTCCTCGTCGGCGGCATCGTCATCATGAACATCATGCTGGTCTCCGTCACCGAACGCACCCGCGAGATCGGACTGCGTAAAGCTCTTGGCGCGCGTAGCGGAGACATCCTCCGCCAATTTCTGATCGAATCCTCCACGATTTCGCTCTTCGGCGGCGCGCTCGGCGTCATCTGCGGCGTGCTTCTCGCGCAACTCGTCTCGATCGTTTCGCCGCTCCCCAGCGCCGTCCAACTCTGGTCCGTAATCGGCGGCCTGCTAGTGGCGCTGAGCGTCGGCTTATTTTTCGGCACTTATCCCGCGTCCAAAGCCGCGCGCCTGGATCCGGTGGTTGCGTTGAGATCAGAGTGATAAAAGAGACTTAGGCGCAGTCCAGCTATACGGGGCGCCACAAGAATGAGCAGTAGGAACAGAAACAATGGCAACGCTAGGCAAAGCACTACCGCAAACACAAACCACGGTCCTCCCCGTCCGCCTCCTGGCCGGCAAAACCACCGCGCTTAAATTCCGCGACGAAATCCTCCTCGCTCTCGACACCCTCCGCAAAAATTCCCTGCGCTCCGCCCTCACCATCCTCGGCATCGTCATCGGCATCACTACGGTCATCACCGTCACCGCCGTCATCAACGGCCTCAACGACAACGTCCTCGGCGGCATCCGCGAGCTCGGCTCGGACACCATCATCGCCTACCGCTTCCCCTGGGCCTCGCTCTCCCGCCCGCCCAGCGACTGGTTCACCCGCAAAGAGCTTCAGCCCGAGTGGGCCGAGGACATCGCCAAACTCCCACACATCAAAGCCGCCTCTGCCTCGATGCGCATTTTTCAACCGCAATTCGGCTCCGGCACCGAAGACGTCCGTCGCGGCGCCTATCGCGCCAAAAGCGTCATCCTGCAAGGCAATCAACCGTCCATCGGCGAAATCTTCGACCTGAAAATCGAGCAAGGCCGCTTCTTCAACGAAACCGACGCCGAGCATCGCGCCCCCGTCGTCCTTCTCGGCTACGACACCGTCCGCACCCTTTTCCCCGAGTCCCCGAGCGCCGCCATCGGCCAGGAAGTCACCATCGACGGCCAGCTCTTCACCGTCATTGGCACTCTGCTAAAACAACGCCAAGGCATCTCCGGGGGCTCCAATCCCGAAGACAATTCCGCCTACATGCCCGTCACCACTCTGCGCAAACTCTATCCCAACCAAAAAGACTACGTCATCTTCGCCAAAGCCAGCGATCCCAACAACGTCACCGAATCCGTGGACGAAATGCGCGAACTCCTCCGCCGCAAGCGTCGCCTTCCCAATGACAAGCCGGACGATTTCGCCATCTTCACTCCCGATTATTTTCTCGAGCTCTGGCAAAAAATCAGCGGCCTGATCTTTATCCTGATGTTCGCGGTAGCATCGGTGGGCCTCGTCGTTGGCGGCATCGGCGTAATGAACATCATGCTGGTCTCCGTCACCGAGCGCACCCGCGAAATCGGCGTCCGCAAAGCCATCGGCGCCAAGCGCAACAACATCCTCGTCCAATTCCTCATCGAAGCCGTCACTCTCAGCGCCATCGGCGGCGTCATCGGTGTCACCTTCGGCTCCGGCATCACCCTTCTCCTCAAATACGCCGCCCGCTTCCCCGCCTCTCTCTCCGTCTTCTGGATCGTCACCGCCCTCGTCCTCTGCGCCCTCATCGGCATCGTCTTCGGCGTCTACCCCGCCTGGAAAGCCGCCCGCCTCGACCCCGTCGAAGCCCTCCGCTACGAGTAGCACAGACACTCCTGTCTGTGCGCTTTTCGCGCGCCTCCAACTCTGTAGGGGCCGGGCTTGCCCGGCCCGGGGTGGCACAGGCTTCAGCCTGTGAGCGTTTGCGTGATGCCACGGGCTCCAAGTTCACTTTGTAACGGTTTCCAACGGAATCAGCTCGAAGTACTTCGGCACAATTACCTTCGAATTCGGCGAAGCCGCTCGAACCTCCAGCACGAAAGGCTGCAACGCATCCTCGGAACTCTTCTGCGAGACTCCGTACGGGGCGAAAAAGTTGTCCCAATGCGTCGGGATCACCAGCGCTGGAAAATGCAAAGCCCGCAAAAGCCGCCCAGTATAATCGTAGCTTTCCCTTCGCGATCCGCCAGCGCCCACGAGGACCACATCCGGTTCTAATCCCTCGATCTCGCGCTCGATATAATTCATCCCGCCAAACACAAGAATCTTGTGCCCCTGGAAACGAATCAAGTATGCCAGCGTGCCTCCCTCCGGGTGCATTTGCTCCAAGGTCAGCGGTGCTTTCATTCCCGCCGGGGCCGTTTCCGAACTGAAGTAATGCTTATGGTCCAAAGGACTGTGAAGACTGGGAATCACCCGCACGGAAAAAGCTCCGAAATCGTAATCCTCTCCGCCACGCACGGTGATCAATTGCCCTTCGGGCACTTTATACGCACGCATCACGTTTTGCGTGCTCTCGGTTCCAATCACCGTGCCGCGCGTCTTCAACGCGATATGCGGCACATCCAGGACGTGATCGTAATGCGTGTGCGTCACCAGAACGTAATCCGCCCGCGAGACGCGGGCGTCGATCGCCGCCACATCCGGCACCGCCACATCATTCCATCCATACACCTGCCGTGTATCCCCCGGCAACCGCGTGTAGGGTGGTACCAACGGAGGCGGTGGCCCAAGTATTCGCGAAAGATAGGGATCAACGAGAATGACTGTAGTGCCGTCCGTGATTCTCCAACCCGCAGCCCCCATGTATTCAAGAGTCGTCTGCGCGTTCTTTGCGCCGCTTGATGGCGTCTGCTGCGCCACCAGCGAGCACGCTGCAATCGCAACGAAAGTGCAAATCAGAGCCGCAAGTCTTTTCATACAACCACCTCACAGGACGATTGCCGCGAAGTCTAGCCAGCCTCGCAACACGATCAAACGGACAACGTATCGCGGACCCGCGGGACCGGTGTACTATGATGCCGTTTTCCAATCAAATAGGATCCGCGATTTCGCCATGAACAAACGCACCTTCATCAAACTCTCCTCCGCCACCATCGCCAGCTCCGCCATGTCTCCCCTCTCCGCCTGGCCCGCCCCCGACAAACTCACCAACTGGGCCGGCAACCTCGAATACAGCACCGAATCTCTCTACGCCGCCAAATCCCCGCAACAAATCCAGGACTTCGTCAAAACTCATCCCAAGTTTAAAGTCCTCGGCTCCCGCCACTGCTTCAACAACATCGCCGACAGCAAAGACGCCTTCCTCTCCATCAAGCCCCTCGACGAAATCGTCTCTCTCGACGCCCAAGCCCGCACCGTCACCGTCGATGCCGGCATCACCTACGGCCAGCTCGCTCCGCTCCTTGACGCAAAGGGCTTCGCCCTCCACAATCTCGCCTCGCTCCCGCACATCTCCGTCGCCGGAGCCTGCACCACCGCCACCCATGGCTCAGGCGAAAAAAATGGGAACCTCGCCACCGCCGTCTCCGCCCTCGAAATCATCACCGCCTCCGGCGACGTAGTGAAGCTGTCGCGCAAAGAGGACAACAATTTTTTCCAAGGCGCCGTCGTCGGCCTCGGCGCGCTAGGCGTCATCACCAAAATCACGCTCGACATCCAGCCCACCTACCAGATGCGCCAATACGTCTACGAAAATCTCTCCTTCGCCGCCATGAAAGACCACTTCGACGCCATCCAGTCCAGCGCCTACAGCGTCAGCCTCTTCACCGACTGGCAAAATCACAATTTCAGCGAAGTCTGGCTCAAAACCCGCACCGAAAAAGGTCAGGCCTTCAACGCCAAGCCCGAATTCTTCGGCGCCAAACTCGCCACCAAAAATCTTCACCCCATCGCCGCGCTCTCCGCCGAAAACTGCACCCAGCAAATGGGCGTCCTCGGCCCGTGGTACGAGCGCCTCCCGCATTTCCGCATGGGCTTTACCCCCAGCGCCGGAAAAGAACTGCAATCCGAATACTTCGTTCCCCGCCACCACGCCGTCGAAGCCATCGTCGCCGTCGAGCGCCTCCGCGATCAAATCACGCCTCATCTCCTCATCACCGAAATCCGCGCCATCGCCGCCGACGATCTCTGGATGAGCCCCTGCTACCAGCAACCCTGCGTCACCATCCACTTCACCTGGAAGCAGGACTGGCCCGCCGTCAGCCAGCTCCTCCCCGTCATCGAAAAAGAACTAGCCCCCTTCGTCGCCCGCCCCCACTGGGGCAAACTCTTCACCATGTCCTCCCAACAACTCCACGCCAGCTACCCAAAACTCCCCCAATTCCTAGCCCTTACCAAAAAATTCGACCCCAACGGAAAATTCCGCAACGACTTCCTCAACGCGAATATTTTCAGTTAGTGGCCGCGACGGATTTGTTTTTGGACGGATTGGCAGATACTTCTAATTCGCTAAACAAAACGGAACTTACGTCTCCCCGACGTCGTCGCTCATTCCTGACTTCGCCGTATTAAATTTATGTTTTTTGCGATCGGCAACCTCGCCGGATTCACTTCGTAACCCCTCGGAATTTCAAACAACCCCGGATCGGGCTCTTCTCTCTTGATCGCCAGCAACTCCCGCTTCCCTTCGTTTCCAGCCCGCAGATCCTTATCAATCCTAACCATTTGTACGGCCAACTCGTCCGAGACCCAAATCTCGTACTCACGAATCGGCTTGCCGTTCCACTCCCCGTCGCCTTTCGTGCCCAGCGTCGTTGTCTTCATTCCAATTGCTGCGACGCCCTGAATCTCTTGGTTCCCCAGCAGCTCGACGATCATATTCGGCGGGATTTTCACGCCAGGCCCAAATATATATGGAGCAGAGTACGCATGTTTCACCCGGTTTGCCGGTGTCGCATCGCTCGCTTCTTTGACAGTCGCCATTCGCATCCCTGGGCGAATCTGAACCGTCCTTCCCGTTGCGCAATCAAAGATGTCGATCAGCGTCCCATACTCTTCCCGCGTCACCGTAAACGGCTGCCCATCTGGAGTCTCCAGCGTCACCGTTTTGCGATCGTCCGGCGGCTGCGCGACGCCGTGCTTCTCGATCCGGATGCGTCCGTCGCTGTCTCTCGCCACGCCTTCTTTCATCACCGAAACTTTCGGCGTTCCCACTGTCGAAGCCATGGAGCTGGTCATTACGTATTCGGCCGTAAACGGATTGCTCAAATCCGTGCCGACGTAACCTATTCCAATGCATCCCTTGGGTAATTGGGCACGAGCAGGCGCGCCGCCGAGCAAAGTCGTTGCACCAAGTGAACCACACATGAATAATTTTGAGAGAAAGGCCAATCGGGATACGAACATAAACTCACCTCAACGGAGGAGGGTACGCCCAATCTGATGCTACGTTCGCCCCTCCAGGTTTTCCACATATTTCCACAGCCGTTACGACCTCATTACCGCCCGCCAACCTCTTCATTCGTCTCGACTTCCACGCATTCGTTCGAATCCACGCCCCTCATTCGAATAGTCACTGACTCTTTCTATTATCTTCTTGACAATACACCGGGAATCTGCTACTATTCCACATGTTTCGTCCTCCAACTAGCCACTCTTCCCTGCTTCCCACTCGAAGCTCTCTCCTCTGTGGACTCCGTGCCCGGCGTTTACCCCGATCGGATCGGGGCGTTAAAATCCCCCTCCAACACTTCCTCGCTATCCCCCGCTGCGCCTTCACTCTTTTCACTCTTTTGCAAAAAGAGCGCGAAACTAACTTCTTCAATTTCAAATCCTTACGCACTCTTCAAAAAAGAATGTTTCGCCAACTTCTTTACTATCAGCGATTTCCGCACTCTTTTGCAAAACACCCGGTGTGTACCCATCTCTTCAGCCCAAAGGCTTCCCATATTTTCCACAGCTTCGCCTCTATGCACACACAGCAACGCCCGCAACCCCTTTTCCTTCAATCGTTTACTTCACAGTTCTCTGTTTACGCATATTCCGTCTCTTTCCCTCCCATTCGCTCCGCGGCACCAGCCAAACCGCCAGCTGCCACCGAACGTAGAGACGTCTTGTCAGCTTCCCCCTTCCTGATAGACTCCTCCGGCACGAAGGCCCGTGCCTCAAAATTCGCAAATAACGGCAACCAGGACATGAGCGACGACAAATCAATCCAAGGGGGCGACCGTTTCCCCCAAACCCGCTGGTCCGTGATCGACGCCGCGCGCAGCAGCGACGAAGCCGAGCGCGTCCGCGCCATGGACACCCTCTGCGCTGCCTACTGGAAGCCCGTCTACAAATACATACGCCTGCGCTGGAACCGCCCCGCCGAAGACGCCCAGGATTTAACTCAGGGGTTTTTTGTTCAGCTCATCGAGCGCGGCCTCCTCGAAAAATTCGACTTCGCAAAAAGCCGTCTCCGCACCTACCTTCGCGTCTGCGTCGACAGCTTCGTCATGAACGAAGACAAAGCCGCGAAGCGCCTCAAGCGTGGCGGCAGTGTCTCTCACGTCGCCCTCGATTTCGCAGGAGCCGAAGAAGAATTGGGCGGCGCCGCGATGGATCCTGCAAAAATCCCTTCTCCCGAATCGCTCGAAGAATTTTTCGAGAAAGAATGGATCCGCGGACTTTTCGAGCTGGCCGTCGAGGATTTGCGCAAGCATTGCCAAGCAAGCGAACGCGAACGAACCTTTCGCCTCTTCGAGGAATACGACCTAGCAGGCGACGAAACAATTTCCTACGACAAACTCGCCGCGGAGTACGGCATAGCCGTCACCGACGTGACCAACGCCCTCGCCTGGGCGCGCCGCGAATTCCGCCGTGGCGCCCTCGACCGTCTTCACGAAATCTGCGGCAGCGAAGAAGAGTTCCAGCGCGAAGCCCGCGCCGTCTTTGGCTGGGAAGCCAAATGAAACCTCTCTCTGACAAAGCCATCGAACGCCTTCGCGCCGGCGCCGATGAACCCGATCTCGCCGGCACGCGCTATCGCTTGCTCGAACGCGTCGCTCGCGGCGGCATGGGCGTCGTCTACTCCGCCGAAGACGAAAAACTCGAACGCCGCGTCGCTCTGAAAGTACTCGACGTTCCCGGTACCGACGGCGACCTGGCAAATCGCCTCATGCGCGAAGCCCGCGTCCTCGCCCGCCTCGAACATCCCGGCATCGTTCCCGTCCACGACGTTGGCACCCTCGCCGATGGCCGCGTCTTCTACACCATGAAATTCGTCGAAGGCCAGCGCCTCGACAAATTCATCGAAGGCGTCGAGTCCGTCCAGGATCGCTTGCGCCTCTTCCTGCGCATCTGCGAAGCCGTCGCCTTCGCCCACGCCCGCGGCGTCCTCCACCGCGACTTGAAACCCGCCAACATCATGGTCGGCCCCTTCGGCGAAGTTCTCGTCATGGATTGGGGCCTCGCAAAAATTCTGCGTGGCGAGATTCCCATCGCCGATCGCGCCGCCGATCCCGAAGCCACCATTTTTGAAAAACCGAAATCAACGACCGAAGAAAGCGGCTCCACAAAAAGTTCCGCCATCACCGGACACGGTACGGTCATGGGCACGCCCGGCTATATGTCCCCCGAACAAGCCCGCGGCGAAGTGGAATTGCTGGACGCGCGCAGCGACATTTTCTCGCTCGGCGCTCTTCTGCGATTTCTCCTCACGCAAAAAACACCCTCTGGAATCGCCCCACGCCTCGACCGCTCCCTCGAAGCGATTTGCGCCAAAGCCACCGCCGAGCAGCGCGATTCGCGCTATTCCGCTGTCCAGGAACTAGGGCAGGACGTGTCCCGTTATCTCGATGGCCTCGCCGTCGGCGCGCATCGCGAAAGCATTTTCGAAAAAGGAGCCCGCTTTTACCGTCGCTACCGCTTCTTTATCCTGCTGATTCTGGCCTATTTAGTCATGCGCGTGATTTTGCTGCTCATCTTAAAAAGATAGTTCTAAAGGAATTCCAGACCTTGTTGTATAGAACCACAGAACCGGAGAGAATGCGGACCCGACGGAGGAATCCTCGATGAGTAAAATTCTGCTGGGTATTCTGCTTGGTGCGGTTTTGGGAGTTCTAGACGGTCTAACCGCCTTGTGGACCCCGGATCCCGCAATACGCGCAGGCATCGTAGGAATCATCATCGGGTCAATGGGCAAAGGCCTGCTCGCTGGACTGCTCTGCGGCGTTTTTGCACGCAAAGTGAAGTCCGTGCCCCTCGGCCTCGGACTTGGACTTTTTTTTGGATTTCTCTTCGCTTTGCTTGTAGCTCTGAACGTGCACAACTACTATTTCCGAATCATTCTACCAGGTAGCATCGTCGGCCTGATCGTCGGATACGCCACGCAAAAGTATGGCGCTACTCCAACAGCGGCTACGGCCACACGCTAAACAGAGACCAAGAAATGTCGAAAAGTTTGCTCGTATATCCAAGGAGGGAGAACTATGTCTCGCGTCATTCATTTTGAAATACCCGCGGCGGAGCCCGACCGCGCCGCGGCATTCTACGGAAAGGTGTTCGGCTGGAAATTCGATAAGTGGCCCGGCCCGATGGAGTACTGGATGGTTGTTACCGGCAAGGACGGCGAACTTGGCATCAACGGCGGCATGATGCGCAAGCCGGGCGGCATCTCGTCGACCACGAATACGATCGGTGTGGCCTCCGTCGACGACGCCATCGCTGCCGTTCTGAAAGCCGGCGGAAAAAACATCCTGCCGAAAACGCCGATTCCGACCGTGGGCTACTTCGCGTATTGCGAAGACACAGAAGGTAATGTTTTCGGTGTGATGCAAGCCGATCCAAATGCGAAGTGAATTTGTAGCGCAGAGCGTTGCGCCAAACAAAGCTGTGTTGGAACAAACGGCGCGCACGCAAGGGAA
>Ga0207145_1091_pt1 | contig 11476 bp, 10 predicted proteins | sample Alteio_BWMinHeat_35_FD_153578 | JGI IMG/M metagenome (GOLD analysis project Ga0207145, IMG submission 153578) | Enriched cells from forest soil in Barre Woods Harvard Forest LTER site, Petersham, Massachusetts, United States -... | ecosystem: Environmental > Terrestrial > Soil > Temperate forest >...
TCGAAAACATTACTGATTTGCTCGGAAAGCAGTTGTAACTTGCCTGAACTTCGCGCGACCACAGGTCACGGTTTCCAGCATTGACCGTCTTGGAATTCTTCACCTACAGTGGCGCCCGAATTCGCCATGAGAAACCTGATCATTGGAAGCGGCGGGCGCGAACACGCGCTCGCCTGGAAAATCGCCCAAAGCCCGCGTGTCACCAAACTCTTTTGCGCGCCGGTATTGCCGAACTGGCCGAATGCGTACCCATCCCTCCCATGGAAATTGACAAGCTGGCGGCGTTCGCTTCCGCGCAGAAAATTGACCTGACCGTTGTCGGGCCCGAGGGACCGCTCTGCGCCGGTATTGTCGACGTTTTCGAGGGCCGGGGCCTGCGAGTATTCGGCCCGAACAAACGCGCCGCCCAACTGGAAGGTAGCAAGGTTTTCAGTAAGAAGATCCTTCTTAAATACAACGTACCCACCGCCGCGGCAGCCGTCTTCGATAACGCGGACGACGCCCGCGCCCACCTCCGCAAGATCGGGGCGCCGGTGGTCGTGAAGGCCGATGGACTGGCCGCCGGCAAGGGCGTAATCGTTGCCTCATCCGTCGCCGAGGCGGAACAAGCCGTCACTGAAATCATGGAACAGAGAATCTTCGGGACAGCGGGCCAACAGGTCGTTATCGAGAAATGCCTGTGCGGTGAAGAGCTTTCTGTCATGGCCCTTGTCCATGGCCGATCGTTCCGGGTGCTGGCGTCCGCGCAGGACCACAAACGCGCGCTGGACGGTGACCGCGGCCCGAACACCGGCGGCATGGGGGCGTATTCGCCCACGCCATTGTTGGACGATCAACTCCACGAACAGGTTGCCATGATTTTCCGTCAGACCCTGGCCGGATTGCAGGCCGAAGGCATCGAGTACCGCGGCGTGCTGTACGCAGGATTGATGATCACCGAGCACGGGCCGCAGGTACTCGAATTTAATTGCCGTTTCGGTGATCCCGAGACCCAGGTCGTGCTGCCGCGAATGGATTTCGACCTGGTGGATGCGCTGGAAGCCACGATCGACGGCGGGCTCGACCGCTTGCCACTGGAGTGGAAGAATGAAGCCGCGGTCTGCGTGGTGCTGGCAGCGGGCGGATATCCCGGAACCTACGAGCGCGACCAACCGATTGAGGGGTTGAAAGATGCCGCCGCATTGGATAAGGTTTGTGTGTTCCACGGGGGCACGCGACGGAATGCCAGTGGCCAGATCGTCACCGACGGCGGACGAGTGTTGGGCGTCACCGCGCTCGGTGGAAACATTGAGAAAGCGGCGCAACGGGCCTACGAAGCGGTCCAGCGGATTCACTTTGACGGCGCGCAGTTTCGCCACGATATTGCCGCCCGTGCGATACGAACATAACGCCAACGACCCGGGTCGTTGGAGCGAAACCTGATTTTGCGAGGCATGATGAAGACAATTGTACTTGGAATTACCGCGGGCCTTTCGTTGCTTGTGACGGGTGCCGTCCCGCGGTGCCGCGCCGCCAATAGCGGCGTGCCCTTGCCGCTGACGGCGGAAGTGATCAGCGTTCTCAAATCTAATTATGTCGACCGCGACAAGCTCGATGCGAAATCGCTAAACGAAGCCACGGTCACGGGCATCCTCGAGGCCGTGGGTCATGGCGTCGTGATCATCGAGCCGGAAACGCCCTCGACCAACCCCGCGCCGGCCGCCACCGACGAATCGAAGCCAACCCAGTCCCTCGTACGTGCGGAAGTCATCGGCCCCGACATCGGCTATATCCGTCTGGCCGACGTGGCCGAAGGAACGCCCGCCTTGCTGGATGTGGAATTGAAGAAATTTGCCGACGCGAAGGTCACCGGCTTCGTGCTCGACCTGCGTTACGCGGGCGGCACAAACTTCGCCGCCGCCGCCGCCATTGCCAGTCGATTCTTGAACGACGGCCAGGAGTTGTTCACGCTGAAAAGTTCGGAAAAGAGCCCGCAAGTCTTCCACGCCGGCGCAGAGGTCAAATCGGCGTCATTCACGGGTAAAGATCTGACTTCGTCCCCGTTGATGTTGTTGGTGAACGCGGAAACGCGCGGCGGCGCCGAAGTCCTCGCGGGCGCGTTGCGCACCGCGGATCGCGGGATCGTCATCGGTTCGAAGACCGCCGGTTTGGCCGCCGGCTGGCAAGAGGCCAAGTTAAGCGATGGACGCACCTTGCGCATCGCTACGGCGAAGATCGTGTTGCCGCCGCCGCCGGATGCGACGCAACCCATCGACCTGTTCCCCGATGGGCTCACACCGGACGTCGCCGTCAAGATCGACCCAAAGACGGAGCGTGACGTGGTGCTGACCGTGCAAACCAATGAGACCCTGACCGCGAGCTTGCAGCCCCGCGTGAAGAAGAAAGATCTGACGGAAGCTGAGTTGGTGAAAGTATTCCACGGGCAATCGATCGATATTGAGCCGCCGGTCCGCGCAGTGACGACAAACACCGACCAAACCGTGACCGACAAGGAACGTGAAGAAGAAGAAGAGATCCACAACGTGCGCGACGTGGTGCTGCAACGCGCCGTGGACATTTTGAAGGGTATCCGCGTACTGCTGACCTGGCAATGAAGACCGGCCCGGCGCAGAAGGATTCAATGAAGAAGATTCTTTTCGTTTGCACAGGCAATGTTTGCCGCAGCCCCATGGCGGAGGGCTTGCTCCGGCACATGCTGCGGGGTCGCCACGACATTCAGGTCGCCTCGGCCGGCCTGGGCGCACTCGAGGGCGCCGGGGCCACAGACGTGGCCATCGATGTGATGGCCGAGTTGGGAATCGACATCTCATCGCACGTCAGCCAACCGCTCGGCAGTGAACTCGTGCGCCAGGCTGATTTCATTCTGACGATGACCCGCCAGCACTATGACGCGATCCAGGCACTCTACCCTGCGGCGGCCGAGAAGACGTTTCTCGTGCGTGAATTCGAGGAATTGCGGGCGGGCGAGGACAAGGACATCGCCGACCCGATTGGCCAATCCATGGAGGTCTATCGCCACACGCGCGACCAAATTCGCGACGCATTGCCGAGCCTGATCGTCTTCGTCAATCAGACGGCGTCCACCACGGGTCAGGCGACGCGGGAAGTCGCGGCGGCCACGAACGATGAGACGCGCGCACTGCGTATCGCCCTCGCGGGCGACCACGGCGGCGTCGAGATCAAAGCCGCGTTAAAGGACTGGCTCGCGCAGCAGGGATATGTTTTCGCTGATTTCGGGACGCATACCACCGAACCGGTGGATTACCCCGAGTACGCGTTCCTCGTCGCGCGCGAACTGCTCGCTGGAAATTTCGACCGCGGTGTGTTGATCTGCAAGAGCGGCATCGGCATGAGCATCGCCGCCAATCGCTTTCCCGGCGTGCGCGCCGCCATGGTCAGCAACGAGCACTGGGCCCGTCTCAGCCGCGAGCATAACGACGCCAATGTCCTCGTGCTGTCCGGAATCGATCTGGACGCCGACATCGAGCAGGCCAAACACCTTCTGGACGTCTGGCTGCATACAACCTTTGATGGCGGTCGCCATGCGCGCCGTGTCGATGAAATGGACCATCCCCCCGTCATGAACACAACCTCCACACCCGCAAAAAAGAATTCCGCGCTCGCCGTGACCGACCCGGAGATTTTCAGCGCCGTCCAACGCGAGAAACAGCGGCAGCAGGAAAACATCGAATTGATTGCCAGCGAGAATTTCGTCTCGCCGGCCATCCTCGAAGCCGCCGGCACGGTGTTGACGAACAAATACGCGGAAGGCTATCCCGGCCGCCGCTATTACGGTGGTTGCGAATACGTGGACATCGCCGAGCAACTCGCCATCGACCGTGCCAAGCAACTCTTTGGGGCCGAGCACGCCAACGTCCAGCCGCACTCGGGTTCGCAAGCCAACATGGCCGTCTATTTCGCAACGCTCCAGCATGGGGACACCATCCTGACGATGGAACTCGCCCACGGCGGCCATCTCACGCACGGTTCGCCGCGCAACTTCTCCGGTCGCTTCTACAAAGTCGTCCATTATGGCGTGCGTCAGGACAACGAAATGATCGACTACGATCAACTCGCGAAACTCGCGCAGGAGTGTCGCCCGAAGATGATCACGGCCGGCGCCAGCGCCTATCCGCGCGCCATCGATTTCAAACGGATGCGCGAAATTGCCAACAGCGTCGGCGCGTTGCTGTTTGTCGACATGGCCCATATCGCGGGCCTGGTTGCGGCCGGGATTCATCTCAGCCCGGTGCCGCTGGCCGATTTCGTCACCACCACGACGCACAAAACCTTGCGCGGTCCGCGCGCGGGCTTGATCCTCTGCAAGGCCAAATACGCCAAGGACATCGACGGCTGGGTGTTGCCCGGCATCCAGGGCGGCCCGCTCATGCACATCATCGCCGCCAAGGCAGTCTGTTTCCTCGAAGCGATGAAACCCGACTTCAAGGACTACCAGCGGCAGATCGTGAAGAACGCCAAGGCGCTCGCGACAACCCTGGCGAAATTGGGCTTCCGCATTGTCAGCGGCGGCACCGACAATCATTTGATGCTCGTGGACCTGCGCCCGAAGAAGCTCACGGGCAAGGTCGCCCAGGAATCGCTCGATCGTGCCGGCATCACCACGAACAAGAACCTCATCCCCTACGACCCGGAAAAGCCGCTCGTCACGAGCGGGATCCGCCTCGGCACGCCGGCCGTCACCACCCGCGGGATGAAGGAAGCCGAGATGGAGCAAATCGCCGCGCTCATCACCGAAGTGCTGGAAAAACCCGACGATACAACCGTGCAGGCCAACGTAAAAGAAAAGGTCCGCGCCATAACCGCAAAGTTCCCCCTACCCTACTAAGGAATATAAATGATCAAAGGTATTGCCAATGTCGTTTTCAAGGTCTCCGACATCACTCGCTCCTGCGACTTCTTCGAGAAAAAACTCGGCTTGAAGATCGCCTATCGCGAAGCGAATTGGGCCGAGGTCGATCTCGACGCGGTCCATCTCGGTCTGATGCAGGCCGAACCGGCCGGCGGCGCCCGCAACCCGTTCCTGAGCCTGCTCGTGGATGACATCAGTGCCACCGTGGCTACGCTCAAGGAGCGCGGCGTGGAATTCAGCGGCGATATCCGGGACGAATCCTTCGGCAAACTCATTACCGTCAACGACCCCGACGGCAATCAGTTCGACCTGTTTGAAGCCGCCGAGTAATGGCGGAAATCAAGTTTGACGCGCGGGCCTGTGTTCGCTACTGTGAGAGGGCGAGCACGTCAGTTGCACCCCGTTGTTTTATTGAGGAGAATTTGAAATGATTGTTACCACCGCGCAGTTGTTCAAAATCGCCTACGGCAAGTACGCCCTCGGCGCTTACAACATCAACAATTTGGAGCAGACCGTCGGCCTGTTCCAGGGCAATGTCCAGAGCAAGGCGCCCTTCATCATCCAGCTCAGTCGGGGCGCGCGCAAATATACGGATAAGCGCTACCTCGAAGCGATGATCCGCACCTCGCAAGAAGTCTTTCCGGACGCGATTTTCGCGGTCCATCTCGACCACGGTGACGAGCAGACCTGCTATGACTGCATCGCCTCCGGTTTCTACAGCTCGGTGATGATCGACGCCAGCCACGAGACATTCGAGAAGAACGCCGAGATCACCAAACGCGTCGTGGACAAAGCGCACGCGCGCGGCGTATCGGTCGAAGCCGAACTGGGCATGCTGGGCGGCGTCGAGGAAGACATCGTCGGCCACGTCTCCCTTACCGATCCGGACGAGGCGAAGATCTTTGTCGAGACGACAAAGTGCGATTCCCTGGCGGTGGCCATCGGCACCAGCCACGGTGCGTATAAGTTCAAGGCCGAACCCGGCAAGAAATTCGGCCTGCATTTCGATGTCATCGAGAAGATCCAGAAACTGCTCCCCGGCTACCCGATGGTCATGCACGGCAGCTCCAGCGTGCCGAAGGACGAGGTGGACCGCATCAACAAGGCGGGCGGCAAAATGGATGAGACCAGCGGCGTACCCGAAGGAGATTTCCTGCCGGCCGCCAAGCTCGGCGTCTGCAAGGTCAACATCGACACCGACGGCCGTCTTGTCTGGACCCGCGTGCATCGCGAGTTCTTCCGCGATCATCCGGAGAAGTTTGACCTGCGCGATCCCGGCAAGATTTACATCGAAGAGTACGCCAAGATGATTGTCCACAAGAACCAGGCGCTCGGCTCCGCCGGTCAACTCGACGACGTGCGCGCGAAACTTGGCAAGAAGTAACTCGTAGTCGCCACTTACTCGTAGCGGAGCGCCTCGATCGGATCGAGGCGCGACGCTTTCCAGGCGGGATAAAATCCGAAGACGATGCCGACGGTCATCGATACCGCGACTGCGGCAATGATCGCGGGCAACGAAGGCATGGTCGGCCAGTGAAGAAACGCGGTCACGGCGATCGATACCCCGCGGCCCAGCAGGATTCCGGCAATGCCACCGGCGACACAGAGTACGACTGCCTCGACCAGGAACTGTCTCAGGATATCGCGCGCCCGCCCCCCCACGGCCATGCGGATGCCGATCTCGCGTGTCCGCTCGGTGACGGACACCAACATGATATTCATGATGCCGACGCCGCCCACCACCAACGAGATCAGCGCCACGATCAACAGCAGATTGGTCATGATCCGGCTCGTCGAGGCCAACGCCTGGGAGAGTTCGGTCAGGTCACGAATCCGGAAGTCGTCCGGTGTTCCGGACTGGATCCGATGTCGGTCCCGCAGCAGGTCGGTGATCTGGCGCATGGCCACCGGGATATCCTGCGCGCTCGCGGCGGAAATCCACACGTCGTCAAGGTCGGAGAACCGGGTCATTTGCAGCGTATCCGCCGCCTGGATCGCGGACTGTTGCGGATACAATTGCACCTGCTGGTTTGGGTAAAGCTGGCTGAGCGTATTCACCGACGTGGATGCCGACGCGCCCGACGCCGCCTGCGCGGCCTGTCTCGAACCCGTCACCCGGAATTTGATGGTGGTCCAGGGAGCCACGATGAAATCGTCCTGGTCCCTTCCCATCATGTTCGCCCCTTTCCGGCTGAGGACACCGACCACTTTCATCGCGACATTCTTCATGCGGATCACTTTGCCAAGCGGTGGTTCGTTGCCGAACAATTGGTGGACGATCGTTTGTCCGATAATACAGACTGCGGCCGCACTGCGGACGTCGTCATAGGTAAATGGCTCACCCGTGGAAAGGTCCCACTTGCGGATCACCAGGTAATCCGGGGTGGTGCCGAGAATGTTGTTGGGAGACCAGTTGCGATTGCCGTAGACGATTTGCGCGCGGCAATCCACGCTGGGCGCGACCCAGCGAACCGCATTGCATTCCCGGAGGATCGCTTCCGTGTCTGCCGGGGTGAGCGTCACCCGTCCCCCGCCTCCCGAACTGACTCCGCCGACCACCGCGTCGTTGGGATCGACCTGGATGACATTGGCTCCCAGGCTGGCAATGGTCTGCTCGATGGAATTGGACGAACCACGTCCAATCTCCATCATCGCGATGACTGCGGCAATGCCGATGATGATCCCCAAACAGGTCAACACCGACCGCATGACGTTCCGCCGCAGCGCCCGCAGGGCCATTCGCAAGATTCGATAGGCATTCTTCACAACAGGTTTCCCTCTCGGTTTCCTTAACGCTTCCGGACGGGTGGAAGAAATGGATTCTGGATGCCGGCCTGGGCGATTTCCATGGTCTCTCCGATGACTATTTCCTGCCCTTCTCGCACATTATCGGAAACAACGGCTGTCGCGGCGCCATCCGAAGCGCCGAGCTTCACTTCGACAGGCCGAACAAAGTCGCCATCTTTGAACCAGACGACGCCGAAGCGCTCCTTCGAGCTTTGACTCTTCTTGGAACCGCCGGGATCGCTCCGCTCCGTCGTGTTCACCGGCTTCCCCGAACGGGCCTCTACCGCCACCTCGGATGGCGAAGATGGGGACCACCGTAGCGCAGCGTTGGGCACCAAAAGAGCGTTGGACTCCTTTTGCACCACGAAATGCACATTGGCGGTCAGGTACGGCAGCAAAACATTATCAGCATTCTCCGTATTGACCTCCACCGTGTACATCACGACGTTTTGTGTCATGGTCGCGTTGAGGCGGACCTTGCCTACCGTCCCGTTGAATTCTCTCCCTGGGAACGTGTCGCACGCGAATGTTACAGGAGCTCCGGAAACGATACGACCGACATCGGCTTCATTCACCGCAACCCAGATCTGCATCTTCGTTAAATCTCTCGCGATCAAAAACAGGCTGGGCGCGTTGAGACTGGACACCACGGTTTGTCCGATATTGACGCGACGGTCGATGATCACGCCTTTGACGGGTGATTTAATTGTACAGAAATCCAGATTTCGCTGTGCTTTACTGAGCAGGGCGTCGGCTTGGAGCGTGGTCGCCCTGGCCTGGGCCAGGGCCGCTTCCGCGACAGCGACGCCAGCTTTGGCGACTTCGTAGTTAGCCTTGGTGGAATCATAGGTCGAAAGTGGCAGCAATTGGGAGTGGACGAGATCCTGCGTCCTTTTCCAGTCGGCGTCGGCCTGGACAAGCTTGGCCTTCATTTCTTCGACATTGGCGGCGGCGCTCGCTTCGCCGGCTTTGTCTTCATCCAATTGCGCCTTGGATACGGCAAGATCGGCGGCATAAACAGATTCGTCGATTTTGGCAAGTATGGTTCCCTCCTCAACGACCGAGCCATAATCGATCGTCTTGCCATTGGTGTCCTGGCCGAAGGAAGTGACGAGACCCGCCACTTGGGCGCCAATGTCCACGACTTCCACCGGCTCAATCGTTCCCGTAGCGTTAATGGTGGCGACGAGATCACCGCGATTCACCAGCGCCGTGCGGAACAACCATTTGTGCCCATTTCGCTCGTGCCACCGCCAGCCAATGAGCCCACCGGCCAGAGCAACCAGGATCGTTGCAATTGCGGGTAATTTAAGAAGACGTTGCATGGAGTTGCAGTCTCACATTCTACCGCGCGCTTGTCCAACATCATCAATCCGCGGGAACGCGTGAGAACCAATGAACATTCCGACAATCGCAAAACTCAGATTACCGGAACATTATCGCCAGTCGTCTGAAGGACAAAGGATTAGTGCTACGGCGGTTGGCGGGAAAGTGGCCACAAGACTAACCGATGTCGGGCAACTAGTGTTCCTGTGACGCCGGGGCAACGGTCAGCGACTGGTCCGGCGGTTTAAGCGCCCCGAGTTGCGGCATTGCTTGGACGCCGAATGGCTCCTGCGGGGGACGGGTGGCGACGATTAGCAGAAGCTTCCGCTTCTGCCCATCCCGCAGTAACGTGAACTCGACCGTGTCACCGACGCGGTGGTAGAACATGGCATTGAGTACGTCTGCCGAGCGATGCACTTCATTGCTCGTGATGTTCAAAAGCGTGTCGCCCTCGCGGAACCCAGCCGTGGCCGCTGGCGTATTCGAATAAACCTGCTGGATGAATACCTGCCATTGGTTGGTAACCGTTGGATCAATGGCCCGTTGGCGTTCCGAAACGCCGAGGCCCACCCAGGTGTATTGCGGCTGGCCAAACTGCAGGAGATCCACCCAGATCTTGTGCGCGGCATTGATCGGCAACGCATAGCATTGGTCATCTGCATGCGCGGCAACGGCGATACCAATGACTTCCCCGCGCGCATTGAGCATCGGGCCGCCCCCTTGTCCCGGGCTCAGACGACAACTGGCACGGACATGGCTGGTGGCAAAGATGTGATTGCCACAGCGAATATCGATCCCGTTGATGAACCCCACCACGGGTGCGCTCGGGAGATCGTAAGGAAAGCCGATGGCTACAACCATCGAACCGACGTGGAGTTCATCCGAATCACCTTGCGGCAAAAATGGCGTCGTACTGTCGGCCACCGGCTCGATCTTCAGTAGGGCGACGTTCGTTTGCGGATCGCGCCCGATGACGCGCGCATCGATTTTCTGGCCCTGCCATTCGATCCAGCAACTGTCCGCGTCGCCCACGACTGTGGCCGCCGTCAGGATGTGGCCGTCCTTGTCGATGAAGAACCCCGTGCCCACCCGATGCGCGGGACTGAAGGGCAAATCGCCGATTTGAAGTTGGCGCTGGGCGTGGACCTTGACAACAGTGTCGCGGGATTTTTCGTAGATCGAGGTGACTTCCTGGTCGATCGTTTCCAATAGCCCGGCCGCGATGGCGGCCGTCGTGGTGGCGACAATGAGAAACGCGGCCCCGAATGTGAGCCGCCGCCTAGAAATGGACGCTCGGCACGTCATAACTGGCCGGTGCGACCGAGAGGTGATCCAGCACATAGCGCGGTGCGGAGGAATCCGCATGCGCTGAAGTGGAAACTAAAACCACGTTGCCCATTGACGCGGGCTGGTAATCCGCCGAAGCCACCGGCAACCGGCTGGGGAGAGACGCGACAATGGTACTGGGTGTGGAATGCGGCGGGGGAAGCATCGCGTCGGCATCGGCCAAAGACGAACTGGCCGCAACCGCCGGGTCGATGGCCACAAAGGACGGATCAGTCGATTGCAACAGGCCCATCCAGGCCAAACCCACGACTGCCGCAACGCCCAGCGCGCTGGTAAAACTGTAACGCCACACCCGCATCGACTCGGCCGCCAGAAAATCATCCACACGCCCCAACGCTCTTTCCCACCATCCAATTCGTCGCGCTTCCGTCAACAACCGTCCATGAAACTCGGAAAGGAAATTGTCAAAATACTCCGGGGCCGGTCGCTCATAGCGCTTGAGCGCGAGCAGGCGCTGCAGGCGGCCGGTGCGCTGCTCCACAACCCGGCAGTCGGTGCAATCGGCCAGATGCTGCCGCACCTGTGCGGCGACCACCGGCGCGAGCCGCTCGTGCGTGAGATCATCGAACAATTGTTGTGTCTTCTTGCAATCCATAACGACCTTACAAATACTCGCTGAGCAGTCCCTGCAATTGCTGCCGCGCATAAAAAAGCCGCGACCGCACGGTGCCTTCCGAGCAGCTCATGACCTTCGCAATATCAGCATGTGTCATGCCCTGAACATCGTGCAGGGTCACCACCGCTCTGTGGGATTCAGACAATTTTTGGAGCGCGTCGTTCAGTTTCTCCTGAAGTTCGTTCAGCCCCACCTCGCGTCGTGGCGTCGCATGCGACTGCATTTCCACCAGATCCGGATCGCTCTGGATCGAACTGTCCAGGTCGTCGAGGCTGTACTGATTGCGATTCTTGCGGCGCTTGACGAAATTGATCGTGCGGTTCACGGCAATGCGATAGACCCACGTGTAAAAACTCGATTGGCCCCCGAAAGCTCTGGAGGCTCTTGTAGGCTTTGATGAACGTATCCTGGACGAGATCGTTGGCATCCTCGTGGTTCGACGTCATGTGATAGACCGTCGCGTAAAGCCGTTCCTTGTAGCGTTCGACCAGAACGTCAAATGCCGCGCTCTCGCCCCTCTGGCTGCGTCG
>Ga0207145_1092_pt1 | contig 11350 bp, 7 predicted proteins | sample Alteio_BWMinHeat_35_FD_153578 | JGI IMG/M metagenome (GOLD analysis project Ga0207145, IMG submission 153578) | Enriched cells from forest soil in Barre Woods Harvard Forest LTER site, Petersham, Massachusetts, United States -... | ecosystem: Environmental > Terrestrial > Soil > Temperate forest >...
AGCGACAAGTTTTCCAATGCAGAACAAGAAGAGGGCATAAGCGGTCAAACGATAGCTGTGTTCCTTTACAAGGTAGGCAAGCAAAACGATGCACAGTCCTTCGAGACCCCAAGAGGCCGTAACCCATTCGGCAGTCATTTTCAACGCAAACATGGTGGCGATTAAAATTACAGGAACGAAGAACTGGAGTTGCTCGGGCCTAGCGACGAGCGCTGTAGTGATTTTTTTCCAGCGGGTGGCGTTGGCGGGCGGCGCGTATCGTCCGCGAATTTCAAACGCAAAGTAGAGGGTCGCGAGCAAAATGGCAGCAGCTGAACCCACGACAAAGTAACGGCCGGTCCAATTGCCGCCTGTCAAATAACTGCCGCCGAAAAGATTGTGGGCCATGCCGCGGGCAAAGGTTCCCAGAGTGAGAAGAATTCCGTGATGCAAAAAGATTGGACGACGCAGCGCCCACGCGGCCGCAAACAGAGCAAACACAAGAGCGGCGTAGGCTGTGACGACCCACTCGTTCGGGAACTGGAAATAGAAAAGCGCCGCAAGAGCGCCGGTTCCGAGATAGGCGACAAAGGAATCGAAATGGAATCGGCGATCACCGGCAGTATTTTCTTGCTGATCGGGAAGCTGCGCGTAGACGAAAAAGAAAATCAGGATGAGAGGAGCGACGGTGATCATGCGATCACTCAAAAAGACGCCAGGCTCGCCCGCAGCAAGGTTCGCAAAGAAAATCCGAGCGAAAGCGGCGGTGAAGGCGACGTAAGACTGATAGCGAAACTGTGCGATTTTGCGCAGCAGGCCGTATTCGAAAAGGACCAGGCCAAAAACGGCGAGCCCGACGGCGAGGCTGAGTGGCTTGAGCTCTCTCCAGAGAAGCAGAGAGACGATTAGAGATGCAGACCAGGAATAGATGTGATGCGCGTCGCGAGCGCGCCACTGGTCGGGCATGCGGACGAGGCGCGACATGGCGTAGAAAACAACGGCGACGATGGAGAGCGAGAGGAGACGAACGCTGAGGCCGTGCCAGGTTTCCTCGACGTACATGTTGATCCAGACGCTGCGGATCAGGGTGAGCACGGCGAGCGCATGAGCTTGCCAGCGCAAGTCGTCGAGCTTGAAGCGGCGGTCGATGGCGGCAAGCGCGAAGGCGAAGAGAGCCCAGAATGCGGCGAGCCAGCCGCTACCGGTGGAAACTTCATACCACATGAGAAGAGCGAGGAGCGAAGTGGCGGCGGTGGTGTGCAAGTACGCTGAAACGAGTCTATAGGGCGCGTCGGGAGCGGTGGCTTTGCGAGAGATGGCGTAGAGACCGGCGGCGACAAGCGAAACGGTGATCATGCGAACACTGAAATGGCCGTAGTAATTCGTCAGGTGATAGTTGTAGTCGAACGTGCGCGCGATAGCGGCGATGGCGAAGAAATGTTCCTGAAAGCCGAGGTGCGGGAGATTCCAGCGGCGTCCGGCGAGCGCGAGAATGATTCCGGCGGCGAGGAAGAAAACGGACATCCAGTCATGCGGGGCTTCGGCCAAAATGAGAAGGCCAACGAAGAGAGCGGCGGCCCAGGTGTAAGCGTTGCGGACGATGGACTCGAATTCTTCGAGAGCGTCAGCGGCGATTTTAGCGAGGGCATAGGCGCCAGCGATGACGAGGCTAACGGTGAAGAGGCGTAGAGAAACGTGCGGCCAAAGCGGCTCGTGCAGATTGATGTTGAACGTGTAGGTCCGAATGAAGGCGGCGAGCGCAATGACATTGGCTTGCCACGCAAGATGTCGATAGCGAATCCAGCGAGTGGTGAGCGCGAGAGCCACAGCGAAGACGATCCAGCCGACGGCGATCCACGGAGCGCGGAGGGCTTCTTCGATGGCCCAAGTCATTACCCCGGCGGCGAGCCAGGTATAGGCGACGCGGGCGATTTCGGCGTGGCGTTCGTTTTCGACGCCGAGGCGCTTGGCAATCCAGTAGCAGCCCGCGACGACAGGAAGCGCGGCGAGCGCGTGGACCGGGATGGTATGCCAGACGTGAAGATTGTATTGGTCGGCAGTGAGAGCGGTGAGTACGGCGAGAAGCGTGATGGCGTGCGCGTGAAACGCGAGGACCTGGTAACGCAGTGCACGCGCATTTTCGGAAAGCGCCACGGCGAAAGCGATAAATAGGAGTGGTTGCCAGAGTTCGGGCCCTTCGAACCAGATGAGCGCGGCGAAGAGGGCGGTGCCGGCGAAAGCGAAAAGGCCGCGGAAGGTGCGCTGCTCCTGATCGTCGCGGAGGGCGGCAAGTTTGGCGGTGAGATAGAAGATGGCGCCGAGGATAGGAAGAGTGATGAGGCGCGTGGTGATGTGCGCGTGAGCGGGGCTTTCGATGTGCAGGTTGAAAACGAGCGTGCGATAGAGAGTGAGCGCGCCGAGCAATGCGTATTGAATTTGCAGGTGGCGTGATTCGAGGCGGCGGCCGAGAGCGGCGAGGGCAAGCATGATGGCGGCGAAAGCGATGGCGGTCCAGTCGTAGGCGAAGAGAGCCCAGGCGGCGGTGGCGACCGCGCCGGCGGCGAAGTAGGACTGAATGTCGAGGAGGCGGCGGTCCAGAGCAGCTCGGAAAGAGTCTTTCCAGCGCGAGCCGATGTAGAGCGCGTTGAGATAGAGCGCCAAGCCGCAGACGGCAAAGAGGATGCCTGAGGCGGAGACGAGATCTTCCGATTTAGCGCGAAATGTGACGAGGGGACGGAAGTTGAACGCGAAGAGGTCGATGCCGACGAGCAATCCGGTGAACAAGCCGACCCGGAGGAAGACGACTTCTCCGAAAATAATACCTGCGAAGAGAAAAACTTCGGCGCCTACCAGCCAGAGGTAGGCGACAGGATTGCCGGAAAAATGCGAGGGAATGGCGACGATCATGAGCGCCGCGCCCATCAGGCTGAGAATGATGAACGCGCGACGACGGCGGCGCGTGATAGGAAGCTGGGCGAAGATGAATTCGAGCGCGCCAATGAGAAGCAGCGCGATGTAGGCAAGGTGGGGGTCAACGGATTGAAACTTCATGACGCCGAGGAGAAGAAGCGTGTTCAGGAGAGCGGAGACCGTGGAGACATGTTCTTCGAAATCGGTTTTGACGCCGCGGAGGATGTAGGAAATGCGGAACGTCAGCCAGTAGAAGAAGAGCATCGCGAGGCTGGCGTGATATTCGGGGAAGGCGCGGCCGTGCGCGCCGTTAGGGCCGAGGATTTTGTACAGCCAATAAAGATGATTGAGATAGCTGGAGAGGATGCCGAAGACTTCGAGTTCGAACCAGCCCATTTTCAAGACGATGGTGACGAGGCCTATGGCGAGGATGACGCCTGCGAGCAGGCCGTAGACGGTGCTCTCATTGGCGCCTGAGAGGGAGACCGACGGAATTTCGCTGAAACTCAGAGCAACGGTTGTGTAGCCGAGAAGAAAAGAGAGGCCGGTGACGAACTGGGATTTGTAGCGAAGCGTGTGCGCGGCCATGGCGAGAGCCACGACAAGCATGAGGACGCAGTCCAGAACGAGAGAATCGAGGATGCGCATTGCGGGGAAATTGTGGATGCCATAGGTGGTGCCGAAGAGTAGCGCCCAGCCGCATCCGATTCCCACGCGGCCGAGAAGTTGATAGCGTTCGCGCTTCTCAAGAAAAATGCCGCCGATCAAGAGCAGCAAGGCGACGAGATAGGAGACGATGGCTTTTCCCGCGGCTCCAAAGGATTGCAGCTTGTACAAGCCGATGGTGGTTACGCCGATGACGACCATGATGCCGCCGAGCTTGGCAAACCAGTTGGTGCCGAGAGCGTCTTCGAGGGCGGAGATTGCGTTCATGCGGTCGCGCATGGTTGGTCGCGGCGCGGGAGTGCGTAGTGGTGAAAATGGAGGCGGCGCGGAAACGCGGGCGGCAGCCGCCGGTGGGATCGCAGCGGGTTGCGGCGGAGGAGGCGGAGGAGCGGCCGGCACATGAGGGATGGCCGGAGGCGGGCTGACTTTTGGAGGGGCGGGCGGAGGAGTTGGTTTTGCTGCAGGAGGCGGAGCTTGTGGCGCGGGCGCGAGCGGTTTTGGCTCGAATGGCTTGGGCTCTGCAGGCACGGCTGGGGCTGGTGGCTTTTGTGGCAGCGCGGGCGTGGGAGGAACTGGCGGAGTGACCGCCACAGGAGCGGGCGGCACAACTGGCGTGGGTGCCTGCGGCTTGGGTGTAGGCTGCACCTCTATGCCCGGAGGGACCACCACGGGAGGGTGCGTAGGGACATGAGGGATGGATTGGGGAACGGGAATAGGTTGATGAGTTTCGGGGTAGACGGGTTTCTCGGCGGCGGGTGTTGCGTGAGGAGGAACTGCGGCAAGCTTGGTTTGGAGCTCGCCAACGAGGCGCTGCAATTTTGTAAATCTTTGAGAATTTTCTTCGGCAAGGTCGTTGAATTGTTTGCGGAGTCTGGACTGCCGAACAAGCAGGGAAATGAACAGAATTGGCGCGGCGAGCAGCGTCAAGCCATAGACCACGTACAGTAGGTAGAGAAAGGGCACGGGCATTCCTCTGGTGTACTGCTCGGTTAGTTCTGATGGTAGAACGGGCGGGTGGCGGAATCTTGCATTTTGTTCCCGGGGCACTCATAGGTAGTAACCATCAAAGCTGTAAGTTATTTCGTTTAAATGACTTACGCTGGTGGCACGGAAAAGCCCAGCGTGCGTGGCGCCACGAATTCCTTCGGGTCAGAGTGCTCCGTGAAGCCAGGGTGGAGGAGACAAATTCTTGGGCTGGTTTGCGCGGAGATGCGGGGCTGTGCTACACATCATGCATGCCTGATTTTGCTGCTCCCGTGGAACGACTGATTGATGAGCTAAAGCACCTGCCTGGGATTGGACAGAAGACCGCGCAGAGGCTGGCCTTTTTTATTTTGCGCTGCCCGCCGGAAGATGCCCTGGGCCTGGCCGATGCGATTCGCGACGCCAAGGAAAGAATTCGCGAGTGCTCGGTGTGCAGCAACATTACAGAGAACGATCCGTGCCACTTCTGCACGGGAGCGAACCGGGATAAGAAGACCATCTGTGTTGTGGAAGAAGCCCACAACATCATGGCCATTGAAAAGACGCGGACGTTCAGCGGGATGTATCACGTGCTGGGCGGGTCTCTCTCACCTCTGTCTGGGCGCGGGCCGGATCAGTTAAGAATCAAGCCGCTGATTGAGCGGCTGAAGGGCGGAACGGTTGAGGAAATTATTATCGCGACGAATCCTACGGCGGAAGGCGAGGCGACAGCTGTCTATCTATCGAAATTGCTGAAACCGCTGGGAGTACGCGTGACGCGGATTGGCGTGGGCATCCCGGTGGGTGCGGATTTGGAATATGCCGATGAAGTAACGATGTTGAAAGCGCTGGAGGGCCGGCGCGACTTGTAGTTTGCTAATCCCGTTAGCCAGCGAGTTGGAAGCGGAAGTGCAAGTTCTAGCCCGGGAAGTTGTCGAAAATAGCCGCTTGGACCACGCCTGGACTGCAATACTTAGAGGAATTTAAGAAGCGCGGAGGGGCGGCCTAGTACGTATGGCCACCTCTAGCCAACGAACCATTTTCGGTATAGAGTTTCATTCCCGCGGAGTGGTCCCCCACCGCAAGGAGGTGCGCTTGCCAAGCCTGGCGCACTACATGGCGCAGTACGATCACGAGCACTCTTCCGGATGGAACAAGCTGCTGCATGGTGCCGGCATTCCCATGATTTTTGCGGGGATTATTCTGCTGGTTTTAATGAAGTGGATTTGGGGAGCGAGTTTCTTTGTTGGGGGATGGATTTTTCTTCTTGTGGGACACAAAATTGAGGGAAACCATCCGGCGTTTTTTCAAGGACCAATTTATTTGCTGGTAGGACCAATCTGGGTCGCGAAGGAAGCATGGGAGTTCCTCACTGGGACACACCGTACGTCCGCCTCGGAAGCTACCTCGCAAGGCACAACCAAGCAGTCGTGATCGATCTGCGAGTTCAGCCCAAACTCTAGGAGCGGCGACGGTGTCCATGGAAGAGCAGAGCGGCAATCTTGCCGATGAAACGACGGAAATGATGTCGGAACAAGTTTCACATCAGAACGAGGAATTGCGGAAGCGGCGCAGCACGCGAATCATGCAAGCCGTGCCCCTGGCAGTCACCGGTGTGGATGCGCTGGGGCGTCCGTTCACGGAGCGCACATCCACGCTGATTATTAATTGCCACGGCTGCCGGTACCAATCGAAGCATTACGTCCTGAAAAACATGTGGGTAACGCTCGAAGTGCCGCATCCGGAATCGGGGCTTCCGCCGAGGTCGGTGCGTGGACGCGTGGCGTGGATTCAGCGGCCGCGGACGGTGCGACAGTTGTTCCAGGTTGCCTTGGAGCTGGAAGTGCCGGGCAACACGTGGGGCATTGCGTTTCCGCCGCCGGACTGGTTTGCGCCCTCGGAATCAGTGCGCGTTACGAACGCCTATTCGGGCGCGCCCGAAGCCACAGGGAAAGCCTCGGACACCGCGGAGATTCATTTGCCGTTGACGGAACCTGAGCCCGCGGCGGCGCCTGTACAAGATAATTTGCGCGTCTTCCCAGCCCCCGCGAGCGCGACCGACGCCTCGCTGCAATTGGCGCGGCACATGGCGCGGCTGGTGGCCGACGCGAAGCAGCAGATCCAAGCAGCGGCACGGGAAGTGGCGGCGCAAGCAGTGGCGGCGGAACGACGCGTGTCGATGGAAGAGTGGACGCACGAATTTTCCGTGGCGCGGGAACAACTGTCGCAGCAGGTTTCGAGCGCGATCGCGAAAATCCAGGAAGAGTTGGATACGCGTTCGCGGACGGCGCACGCAGCGGCCTCGGAAGCACTACAGAGAGAGCTCCCCCGCTGGATTACACCGCAACTCGAAGAACTAACGCGCGAGTTGACACAGCAGATTTCGGATCGAGGCACGACAGAACGCACCGAGCAAACGCAACATCTCGCGACCGCGGTCGAATCGCTTCGTGCGCTTTGCCAGCAGGCGGAGGAATCCGCCGCGAGGCTGCGTGCGCAAGCCGAACAAGTGGAAACACAAATCGCCAATCGCGCTCGGGAATCGATGAGCGAGATGGAAGAGGTTGCGCGCCAGCGCGAAGTGGCGGCAGACGCGCACCGCGAAGCCATGAACGCGGCGGCGAAAGAGATTCAGGAAAAAGTTGCCGCGTCACTCTCGGAGGCGCACTCGTCCTGGCAGAGCCAACTGCATAGCGAGGTCTCGGCGGCTCAGGCACGGTGGCATTCCAGGCTGGAGAATAGTACAAGCACGGCGCACGAGAGGGTGATCACGGGTCTGGACGAACATGCCCGCGGCATCGTGTCGCAAATGCAGGAAGAAACGGGGCGACAAACGGCAGTGGCTCGTGAATCGATGAACAGCGGCCTGGCAGATGCGGAGCAGCGTGTCGCCGAGCTGCGGAATGTTTTGTTGGAAGAAACATCCCGCCAAACCGCAGCTGCTCGTGAAGCCGTGGGAAATGCGGCGAATGAGGCCGAACAGCGCATTACCGGCTTGCGCAATTCTTTGCAAGAGCAGATTGAGCGGCAGACGGCGACGGTTCGCGAATCGCTCAGCGCCGTGACAAGCGAAACAGAGCAGCGCGTCGGTGAGTTGCGGAACTCCCTGCAGGAACAATCCCAGTGGCTGGAAGCTGCCATGGGGAGAGCCGCTGAAGCTACCGAACGATTGGAGCATTTTCCCGCGCGGACCGAGACTGCGCAGCGCCAAGCACTTGCCGGCTTTGAGTCGCAAGTCGACGACGTGCTCAGCTTGCATCGCAACGAATTGCACCGGCAGTCCGAGACGCTTCTCGAAGAGATCAATGCGCGGATTCGCAACACGTTTGACGAGAATTCGCAGCTAGCGCTATCTCGCTTTTCTCAGCACGTGGAATCCATGGTGCAGCCGCACATCTCGCGAACGGAAGAAGCGATTCACCGGCTGGCGGGTGGCCGCTCGCTTCTGGATGCGGCGCTGACATTGCAGCAGGACAGGATTCGCGCATCGGCGGATGAAGCGTTCGCGGAGTCCCTGGCGCGCTTCCGTGAAAATCTCGGCGGCGTGGATCAGATTCTGCAAGAAGCAGCGCAGACAGCTGTGGCGCGCAACCTTGCGGAGATTGAAGCTAGATCATCCGACCTGAAGCACCAGACGGTAGACGATCTGATGAAATCCGCCGAATGGTATGAGAAAAAAGCGCAAACGCAGATCCAGAGCCTGACGGAAAAAACGGTGGAGCAGGCGGAGAACAAGTTCCGAGAAAAGGCCGGGGAAGTTTCCAGCGTGTTTGCCAGCGAACTGGATCATTCGAGCCGGAGCTTCATCGGCCACACGCAGACGCAGATGGAAGAGGTGGTGCGGGACGCGTTCAACCAGGCGCGCGCCTTGTTTGCGGAGGCGGCGGAGACCACGACGGCGGCCTTCACGGATGAAATTCAGCGGCAGGCGCGGGAGGAACTGAATGGGTTTGGCCAGGAGGCACAAAGGTCGCTGGGCGAGACGCGTATACAACTCGACGCCGCGCGCGCGGAGTTGTCGGAGAAAGTGACTGCGGAGCAGGAAGCGTTCTTGCGACAGTTCAGAATCGCGATGGGCGGAGCAGTGCAGGCCGGCGTTGCGGAAGCGAACGCCAAGGTGAAGGCGGGAATGGCGCCGTTACTCGAATCGTGGCAGTCGACGGTCGATACCCATCGCACGGAAATGCACAAAATTTACAGCCAGATAAGCTCGCAGGCTGCCGAGCAGCACCGCGGGCGGCTGGAAAACATTTCGGTGCAGTGGATGCTTGCGTCGGTGGCGAGCCTGGATCACCAATCGCGCGAAGCCATCGCCAGTATCGCAAGTAAAGCGGAAGAAACTCTGCGGGAAACTTGTGCGCAAGTTTTTGCCAGCGCCGGCGATGCCTTGCGAGATCGTTTGCAACAGATCGCCGCGAATATGGCGGTTCCAGAGCCGCCGCTGTCCCGTTCACAAACTGCCGGCGGCAGCGACCACTAGTTCGGCTGGCCGCTCGGCGCGATTCGCCTACCGTCTCCAACACCCGTATAATCAGAGATCTTAACCAACTATGGCCAACCGAGCTTATCTGCGCGTGTGGACGCGCGATTTTTCGCAGACGACGTTGATCGCCCAGTTCGCGAGATTTCTAACGACGGCACCGCTTTCCGCTTCAGAGAACGCATTTAAGGAACTAGTCGTTCAGCCCATCGACGCCACTGAGCTCTCGCTAGCCGAGTGGGACTTGAAGGATTTAGGCTATGGCGCGGCGGAAGTGGCGGCGCTTGCCGCTCAGCACATTGACCTGGACAGCGCGTATATCGTCTCTGCGAAATGGGATCTCTGGAGCTTTGACGTGGAGACACTTAAGTGGATGAACAAGCCGGAACCGCTGACGCTGACTTGCCACGGCCCTGAATACGACGGCGGCCTCGCCGCATCCGAGGGGCATTTCACGGCGGATTTGGGCTTCGAACATTTTTTTACGGGTCATGGCGGGCTGCTGGCGCCGGGCGCGGCGTCGAATCCCTTCGAGTCTTCGGATCACCCGCTGGAGCATACCTTCCGTCAATGGATGTCGGTTCCGGCTAACCTGAAGGAATATCACGCAAAGACGCGCGCAAACATCCAACAGTTATTCGGCTGGGTCGAAGCGATTGAACAGGCGCTGCCGGTGGAGCGGAGCGAACTCTGGTCCGAAGGCGAGGAAAATTTTGAAGCGCGGCTGGACGCGATTCTGGCAAAGCGCTAAGCGCGAATGTCGCCAGCCAGGAACCTGCCGCGGCTCGAAGCTTCCACGAGAGGCTGGCACCAGTTAGAATCGAGAGATTGCAGGCCGGCTCGCAAGCGCAGGGCGTTCCACGAGGAATGAAACTGCTGAACACGCCGGAAAAGGATGATAAGCCGGGCGTATAGTGGTTGTCGCGCCGAAGGCTACAAGTCACCGATGGAAAAATCACACACACTCTCGGATTGTTCGACGAAAGCGCCCAAATCTCTCTCCCTTTCTGAGACAAAAGATATGACAGAGATCTTTCTGTTTCGAGTTTCGAGGAGCGGGAGAATTTTTCGCCGGACAGCGGCAGCTTCTCTCACTCTTGCCGCGCTCCTTCTGATAAGTTGCGGCGATGAGCCGGCCCCGAAATCCTCGGTAGAAGAAACTGCCAAGCCCGCCGAGCCTGCCGTGCCCGAGGAAATGCAGACGGCCGCGCAGAATCTGCTTGGAAAAGAGACGCAAGTTCTAGTTTTCGGAGACTTGGCGAAAACCGGCAAGCGCCAATTTCTCGCCGCGAACGTCGTGCCCAAAACTCCGAAGAATGATATTCCCGGAACCATCGTGACGCGCGCGGTGATCGCCGAAGAGACAGACGGAAAATGGACCGAGTTGCTGCGCTGCGATGAATACCTGAAAAACTCCAAGGGATACCTGGCGTTGACGCCGCTCTCTTCGGTTGCCGGTTGGAAGGTGCAATACGAGCAGGATCCCGTCAAGGGCATCCAGCTGTACTTCACGCCGGTAAAGATGGGCGCGGATAAACACGTCCTGCCGATCGGCATCGCCTGGAATCCCGCAACAAAACGCTACCAATCGCTTGACATGACCTACGAACATTTCTTACTGGAAAAGGCGACGCTGGACACGGCGAGGTCTGTCCTGCGATGAGCGCTGCCGCAGCCACGATCGGCGCAAGCACGGCGGCCAAGAAGCCGCCAAAAACTTCCTCGTGGAAAAATCTCGTTGGATTGTGGCCTTACCTCGGGCGGTATCGCGGCGCGACAGCGCTGGGAATGTTTGCGCTGGTTGTCTCAAGCGTGGCACAAAACGTAATTCCTCTGGCGACCGGTGTGCTCACGGATATTCTCGCGGGAAGCGCGAAGCCGTTCGAGCGAAGCGCGCAGGGGCAGTTGCTGGCAAGTTCGTGGTTGAGCCGGATGATTCCGTATTATTCGCCGCATAGCCGGCGCGCGCTGGGAATTTATTGCCTGATGCTCATCGCTCTTGTTTGTCACGCGCTGGGTGCTCATCGGTGTTTCGCGCGACATCGAGTTTGATATTCGCGGCGATCTGCTGAATCGCCTGCTGTTGATGGAGCCGGAATTCTACGTGCGCAACCGTACCGGCGAGTTGATGTCGCGCGCCACGAATGACCTCAACGCCGTGCGCATGGTCCTGGGTCCGGGCATTATGTACAGCGGGCAGACAATCATCGGGATGGCGCTGGCGATTATCGTGATGTCGCAGCTCTCGGGCTCGCTGACGCTGTGGGTGCTTCTGCCTGTGCCGATCAACGCGCCCAAGGAAATCCGTCCGCCGAGAACGAGATGCCCGCCCTGCCACAAAACAATCAGAAA
>Ga0207145_1093_pt1 | contig 11218 bp, 8 predicted proteins | sample Alteio_BWMinHeat_35_FD_153578 | JGI IMG/M metagenome (GOLD analysis project Ga0207145, IMG submission 153578) | Enriched cells from forest soil in Barre Woods Harvard Forest LTER site, Petersham, Massachusetts, United States -... | ecosystem: Environmental > Terrestrial > Soil > Temperate forest >...
CATGGTCGACCTCACTCCCGAAGCCCTCCACAACCGCATGAAGCGCGGCGACGTCTACAGCACAGAGAAAGTCGAACGCTCCCTCAAGAATTTCTTTCGCCGCGGCAATTTGATCGCTCTTCGCGAACTCGCCCTTCGCCAAGTCGCCGAACAAGTAGACCGCAGCCTCGAAACCTACATGGAAGACGAGGACATCCGCAAAAATTGGGGCGTCCGCGAACGTATGGCTATCTGCATCTCCGGAAATCCTGCCGGCCAGTACCTCGTCGCTCGCGGCGCGCGCATGGCGAGACGCATGGATGCGGAGCTGTACGTCGTGCATGTCGAGCGCGAAATAGGCCCCAAAGAGCAAAACGCCACGGCGCTGGCTGCGAATTTGCGTTTTGCCGAAAGCCTCGGTGCAACCGTGGTTCGTTTGAAGGGTCGAAGCGTGGCGGATACGGTGGCCGACTTTGTGCGTTCAAAGCATATTACGCAGGTCATTTTCGGCCGAGCCCCGATTCACGACTGGCGAAAATATTTCTATCTCTCCGCCGTTCACCGGTTCCTTCGGGAATCTCCACCCGTGGACGTTCACATCGTCACACAGGAACAGGAAGGGGAAGAGTAGCGCTCTCTACGGAGCAGCGGCTCCTTGCAGCGTGCCGGTCAATTCCAGCTCAATCTCCACGGCTGGATCGGCCTTCAGCAAAAATGTGTTCGGGCTCTTCAAACCCCACGCGATATACGGCACGCTGAATTTCGCCGAACCTTTCCAATGATTGGCGCTCAACTCGGCGTGCACGGGCACGGTGATCTCATGTTCGGAGCCGTGCAGCAGAAACTTTCCTAGCAACTGCACATCGCAAGCTCCTGCTTGCGACACTTTTCCATCGATCTTCGTTGGCCGGAAAACAATATCGGGAAACCGCGCACTCTCAAGTATTTCGTTATGCATCTTCTTATCACGGCCATCGTTTCCGCTCTCGCCGCTCGTCGCATAGGCAGTGAATTCACCGCTGGCTCTGCCACTCACGGGGTCAAACTTCAATACACCGCTCTTCAGATTAAACTTCCCGTGGACGGTATGAAGCGTGCTGCCGAGCGTCCAGGTCAACTTGCTCTGTGCTGGATCAAGATTCAAAGTGATGTCGCTCGAATTTACTGGCGGCGCCGCTTGTGGTGTTTGCGCCAGTGCGCGCGCCGCTACAGCCAACAGCGCGAAAAGCAATATTGGCCGAACGCGGCGGAGAGCAGTCACTCTTCGATTCATCTCATTCCTCTGGATTCACGCCGCTAGAAATTTCCAGCCGAAGATGGCTCCGGCTGTTGCCAGCTCCAGTGGACGTGTCTCACCCATCTGGTACGCAAGTATCCGTTCAAACAGTTGCGGTGCGGCTACCAGCGAACGCATGGTACGTTTTCGCAGTCCAGTCTGCCGGCTAAGCAAGAGCAATAAATTTCCGACTTGCCAGGGCCGCCGCGACAGACGTTCATGCGCCTCCTGATAATGACGCAAGTCACCGGCTTCCAACGCATCGGCCAGCGCGCTCGCCTGCCGAAAACTCAGCGAAAGCCCTTCCGCCGTAATCGCATCCACGCTCCCTGATGCATCTCCGATGAGTCCAACATTGCCCCGATACACGCGCTTCAACTTGGCCATGCTCGTCACTGCCCCGCGTTCTGCGCTTGCTCGTGCCGCGTCTTTGAGTCGCTCCGCCAATTTCGGAAAGCTCGGCAGTCTTTCGTCAAAACGTAAGTCTGGTTTCTCTGAAATGATCACAATACAAATCTCTTGGGGGCTCACAGGTGTGACGTAAGCTTGCGCCTTTTCGGCCCAATGAATCTCCGTGAAATCGCTCCACGGCTCCAAACGATAGTGCACTCGAAACGCAAATCTGACTCTCTGCCGCCCGAAACTCTCCAAGCCACTCCATCGCCGAACCTGCGAACCGCGGCCATCAGCGCCAATGATCCAACGCGCCCGGATTATATTCCCGCCAGTTATCACTCCGTCTTCATTGACTGTCGTCACTGGGCTGTTCCACAGCAAAGATACACCGCAGTCTCGCGCGCGCTCCATCATTCTTTGATGCAAAATTTCCCGGCGCACTCCCAGGCCAGGAGCGTCAAGAAAACGTCCGCTCACCGACGAGCGATCATTCTCAAATTGAATTCCGCGAAGCGCGCGTCCATCCTCCTCTCGCAGTTCAACTCCGAGTTGACTGAGCGCCGCCAGGGCATCCGGCAAGAGCCCTTCTCCGCACGCTTTTGTAATTGGAGGTTTCGCGCCGTCCGCAACGATCACTCGAAAGCCCTTCTGGCTCGCTGCAATCGCTGCTGCAAGCCCAGCGGGGCCTCCGCCTACCACGAAAACATCTGTTTCCTGTCCCATCCCGACCCTGCTCTCTAGAATCGAGCTCTGCATCCCGTTGACTAGCTCTCTACTTTAGATGTAGCCCCTCAGAAGGGGATGCCTGTCTGTCCCTTAGGAGGCATTCCTTCCGCACCTGCTGCGCTCCACATAAAGCGTTCTTATCGTGATGAACATAACTATTAATTTGACTGATTGACTTCCCCGCCCACATCCTGTTATCTTGATGGCGGTTCTTATGTATTCCTTCGCCATCTCGAACGTTCGGCCCGTTTCGGCAGTTTCTATGCGGAACATTGTTTCTCGCGCCGTCGTACGAATTACCCCTGTCATCGTACGGGGAGTAACATATAAATGATGGCCTCCTAGCACAGCATCACCGGAGAGTTTCGGGGCCATCATCGAAAACAAGATGATGGCCTCAAGTTTTTTGTGCAGGACATTGCAAGTCGACGTCGCAGAAAGTCCGCGGAGGAGAAAGCCACTGTGACCGGATCTTTGCTCAAGACTCGTAGTAGTGCCCTGATTGACGGGCCGCATCGTGCCGGCGCGCGTTCCATGTTGCGCGCGTGCGGACTCCGCGATGAAGATTTCGCCAAGCCGCTCATCGGCGTCGCCAATACCTGGATCGAGATTGGTCCCTGCAACTTTCACCTTCGCGAACTGGCCGTCCACGTAAAGGATGGAATTCGCGCTGCTGGTGGCACTCCTCTCGAGTTCAACACCGTTTCCATCTCCGATGGCATCACCATGGGCACGGACGGCATGCGCGCCTCCCTGATCAGCCGCGAAGTCATCACCGATTCCATCGAACTCGTCACGCGCGGCAATATGTTTGATGCTCTCGTCGTCCTTGTTGGTTGCGACAAAACAATTCCGGCGGGCATCATGTCCCTGGCGCGTCTGAATATTCCCGGCCTCGTTCTTTATGGCGGCTCGATTGCCCCTGGCACATTTGAAGGCCACGCCGTCACCATTCAGGACGTTTACGAAGCCATCGGCAGCCATTCCCACGGCGACATGTCCGACGCGCGCCTTAAGGCCCTTGAAGAATCGGCTTGCCCCGGAGCCGGCGCTTGCGGCGGGCAGTTCACCGCCAACACCATGGCTCTCGTCTGCGAATTTCTCGGCATTGCGCCCATGGGCCTTTCCAGCGTTCCGGCCACCGATTCGGGCAAAGCTCATGCAGGACATCGCACCGGCGAACTCGTCATGGATCTTCTGCGCGGAAACGTTACACCCTCCAAAATCATCACCAAGGCCGCCATCGAAAACGCCATTGCGGGAGTCGCGGCGACTGGCGGCTCGACAAACTCCGTCTTACACCTCCTCGCCATTGCCAATGAAGCTCACATTCCGCTGAGCATCGACGATTTCGACCGCATCAGCGCGCGTGTCCCCATCATTGCTGATCTCAAACCCGGCGGACGTTTTGTCGCCACCGATCTCTATGCCGCCGGAGGCACCGCACTGGTCGCCAAGCGCCTGGTCGATGCAAAGCTCCTTCACGCCGACGCCATCACCGTGACCGGCAAGACCATCGCTGAAGAAGCAGCCTCCGCAAAAGAAACTCCCAAACAGGAAGTCGTGCGAAAAATCGACGCACCTTTGAAGCCCACCGGCGGCCTCGTCATCTTGAAAGGCAATATCGCTCCCGAAGGCTGCGTCATCAAAGTCGCCGGTCACAATTACGAGCACTTCCGCGGCCCCGCGCGCGTTTTTGATAACGAAGAATTGGCCTTCGCCGCCATCGAGAAAAATCAGATCAAGGCCGGCGATGTCGTCGTGATTCGTTACGAAGGGCCGAAGGGCGGCCCCGGAATGCGCGAAATGCTCGCCGTCACTGCCGCTCTTGTCGGCGCTGGTCTCGGCGGTTCCGTCGCTCTTCTCACCGACGGGCGTTTTTCCGGCGCGACGCGCGGGTTTATGGTCGGCCACGTCGCTCCCGAAGCCGCTAACGGCGGCCCCATCGCCGCCATCGCCGATGGCGACATGGTTGTCTTCGACATTGCCAGCCGCAAACTCGACGTCGAGCTGTCGGACGCCGAAATTCAGAAGCGCCTCTCCTCGTGGAAGCCGCCCGCTCCTCGTTTCACCAGCGGCGTGATGGCCAAGTACGCTCTCCTCGTTTCCTCGGCAGCGATCGGCGCGGTCACAGCCGTGCCCGCATCTTTTTCATCTCCAACTCAGCCTCAAGCAGTTGCGTCGGGCACCGCCCATGCGCAATTGGGAAGGACCCTATGAAACTCACTGGCGCAGAAATTCTCTGCGAATCGCTCACCAAGCTGGGTGTGCACGACATTTTCGGATATCCCGGCGGGGCGATTCTTCCCGTCTACGACGCGCTCGGCAAATCCAAGCTGCATCACATTCTCGTGCGCCACGAGCAAGGCGCCACGCACATGGCCGATGGTTATGCCCGCGCCAGCGGCGGCGTTGGCGTCGCAATGGCCACCAGCGGCCCCGGTGCCACGAACATGGTCACCGGCATCGCCACCGCCATGCTCGATTCTTCTCCCGTCGTTTGCATCACCGGCCAGGTCAGCAGCAAACTGCTTGGCTCCGACGCCTTCCAGGAAATCGACATCACCGGCATCACCATGCCGATCACCAAGCACAACGTTGTCGTCTCTCGCGCCGAAGACATCGCGCGCACCGTTCGCGAGGCTTTCATCATCGCCAACACCGGACGCCCCGGCCCAGTCCTCGTCGACATCACCAAAGACGCGCAGCAAGCCTCCTGTGAATTCGATTGGGAAGCTTCCGTTCCGAAGCTTCCGCAAAAGCGCGTCCGCAACGATCACAATCAGGCCGAATTCGATCGCGCCGTCGAACTGCTCAACACCGCCAAGCGTCCCGTCATTCTCGCTGGCCGGGGCATTATGCTTTCCGGCGCGATGCGTGCCTTCGAGCAGTTCGTTCGCACTTGCAACATTCCCGTCGCCATGACCCTTCTCGGCATCGGCTGCTTCCCTGCTTCCGATCCGATGAATCTCGGCATGATGGGCATGCACGGCGAAGCCTGGGTCAATCACGCCATTCAGGAATCCGACCTGCTCATCGCCGTTGGCATGCGCTTCGACGATCGCGTCACCGGCGACCTCCGCACTTACGCCAAGGGCGCGCGCAAAATTCACATCGAAATCGACCGCGCCGAAATCAACAAAAACGTCGCCGTGGACGCCGCTCTCATCGGCGACGCTCGTGAGACTCTCGAAAAGCTGATCCCGCACATCGTGAATCCCGATCGCGCTCCCTGGCTCGCCCACATTAAAGAACTAAAGGGTGATTCCGCCGTCCGCGACATCCAAAGCCTTCCCGACAACGGCCATCTCTATGCCGCTCACGTCATCAACGATCTCTGGAAAGAAACGCGCGGCGAGGCTATCGTCGTCACTGACGTCGGCCAGCACCAAATGTGGGAAGCGCAGTATTACCACCACAATCAGCCGCGCACGCTCATCACTTCCGGTGGCCTCGGCACCATGGGTTTCGCGTTGCCCGCCGCCATCGGCGCCAAATTCGCCAAACCTGACTCCGAAGTTTGGGTCGTCGTCGGCGACGGCGGCTTCCAGATGACCATGTGCGAGCTCGCCACCATCGTCCAGGAAAAAATCAACATCAAGATCGCCATCATCAATAACGGCTATCTCGGCATGGTCCGCCAGTGGCAGGAATTTTTCTACGACAAGCGCTACGTGGCCACGCCCCTCGTCGCGCCCGATTTTGCCGCGCTCGCGAACGCCTTCGGCATCCGCGGTGAACGCATCACTGCTCGAGGCGACGTGCTCCCCACCATTCGCTCCGCGCGCGAGTCCAAGGAAACTGTTCTCATCGACTTCCGCGTCGAGCAGGAAGACTCCGTCTACCCGATGGTGCCCGCCGGCGCTTCGCTCCACGAAATGATCCGTCGCCCCAATAACCCGCTCGTCGAAACGGCATCGGAACCATAGAGCCATGAGCAAAGAGGAAAGCATGCAAACACTCGTCGCATACGTCGAAAACAAACCAGGCGTGCTCAACCGCGTCTCTTCTCTCGCGCGGCGCCTCGCCATCAACATTGACTCCCTCACAGTCGGTCCGACGGATAACCCGGAGATCGCCCGCATGACCATCGTGGCCCACACCGACGCGAAAGGCGGCCATCGACTCGAAGCCAGCCTCGAAAAACTCGTCGACGTCCTGCTCGCGGAAAATATCACCGAGCGCTCCCTGCTTGAGCGCGACCTGGCCCTCATCAAAGTGCTCGCCGACCAGCAGTCCCGTCCGCACCTGATGGAACTCATCAAAGTCTTCCGCGCCCGCGTGGTCGACGTTGCCCCCGAATCCCTGATCATCGAGGTTTCTGGCACTGTCGACAAAATCGATGGCCTGCTCGAAGTGCTTCGTCCCTTCGGCGTCCTCGAAATGGCTCGCAGCGGTCGCATCAGCATGACCCGTGGCGGCGATCTCCTCCGTCCCCCGGCCGCGACCGATACCCCCGCGCATGCGCTGGAGACGAGGTAATCTTTGTAGGGTCCACAGTGAGGCTAAGTCCTTTATCAGCAACGGTTACAGAAAACGGGGGGAGGGGCTTCCGATACCATCCACCGAAAACGGCGGCCTCGGCAGGTGGTCAGCCGCCGGTGACGAGGTAATACGCGTGGCGGGGACCACAGTAAGGCTAAGTCCTTTATCAGCAACGGTTACAGAAAACGGGGGGAGGAGTTTCAGAGACCACCCCTCAGATTTCAGAGGTTGCAACGAATTCTAAATCCCGGCCGTAACCCGGCCCAAGAGGAAAACATGGCAAATCTCTACTACGACGACTCCGCGGATCTCGCTCTTATCCAATCCAAAAAAGTCGCCATCATCGGCTACGGCTCGCAAGGCCACGCTCACGCGCTGAACCTGCGGGATAGCGGCGTTAGTGTTTGCGTGGGCCTGCACGAAGGAAGCTCTTCTCGCGCGAGAGCCGAAAAACAAGGTCTCACGGTGATGACGCCCGGCCAAGCTGCCAAATGGGCGGACGTCATCATGATTCTCACGCCCGATACCAAGCAGCCCAAGCTCTACCACGATGACATTGAGCCGCATCTTCACAAAGGCAAGACGCTCATGTTCGCGCACGGCTTCAACATTCGCTTCGGCACAATTAAGCCGCCGAAGGATGTTGACGTCTCTATGATCGCGCCGAAAGCCCCCGGCCATCGTGTCCGCGAAGTCTTCACCGAAGGCGGCGGCACACCCGCGTTGATCGCCGTCGAACAAGATGCCAGTGGCCACGCCAAAGCTCTCGCGCTTTCTTACGGCAAAGGCCTGGGATGCACGCGCGCCGGCGTTCTCGAAACCACTTTTACAGAAGAAACCGAGACTGATCTTTTCGGCGAACAAGCCGTGCTTTGCGGCGGCGTCAGCGAACTGATAAAAGCTGGATTTGAAACGCTTGTCGCGGCAGGCTATCAGCCCGAAGTCGCCTACTTCGAGTGCATGCATGAACTCAAGCTCATCGTCGATCTGATTTATCGCGGCGGCCTCAGCTACATGCGCTATTCCGTCAGCGACACCGCCGAGCACGGCGATTACAGCGCCGGCCCGCGCATCATCACGCAGAAAACCCGCGAAGAGATGCGCCAGATTCTCGCCGAAATTCGCGACGGCAGCTTTGCCAAGAAATGGATCGCGGAAAACGAAGCCGGCTGCCCGAATTTCCTCGCCACGCGCAAGCGCGAGCAAAGCCACGCGGTCGAACAACTCGGCCCCAAACTTCGCGCCATGATGCCCTTCTTGCAGCCCGTCATCGCTCCGGGTCTAGAAGAAAAAGCCGCCGCCACAAAGAAATAATTTGTTCACGCAGAAAACGCGCTCGAGTGGCAAGCACCAGGGCGAGTCACAATTCACGAGTCAGGAGTGCCCAGTTACAAGTCACGAGTCGCAAGTCACTTTGCGTTTTCACTCTGCACAGTTGACATACTTACAATTTTGGGCAATTCTCTGGCGCCATGAAACGACTACAAGTTCCCTCTCAAGCGTCAGCGCCGTCGCTCGCGGAGCGCATCGAGCTCCTCAGCGCCAAGCGCCAGGAAATCATTCGCCCGATTCTCGAGCATCCGCGCGATTATGTTCTGCTCAGCGTGCGCGCCATGGCCAAGCGCCTTAAAACCGATCCCGCCACGGTCGTTCGGATCGTCCGCGGCCTCGGTTTCGAGAGCTACCGCGATTTCCAGCGCCACCTCCACGATCTCTCTATCGCGTTCGCGACGTCGCTCGACACCATGCAATCCGCCGGGCGCGTCAGCAGCATGCCCACGTATGTTCGTGAAGCGCTCGAGCAGGACCTGAAAAATCTGCACGGCCTCAAAAACAGTCTCGATGCCCAGCGCCTCGTTTCTCTCTCAAAGCGTTTCTACGACGCGCGCCGCATCGTCATTCTCGCCGGTGATCTGGCAGCCGTTCTTGCGGATTATCTGGAATATCAAATCACGCTGCTGGGACTTCCCGTCTTTACCGGGACGTCCGCAGGCCGCATCGCTCACCTCGTCCGCACCGTAAACAAGAGCGACCTCGTTCTGGCCATTAGCTTTCGCCGCGGCCTGCGGCAGACCGTCGAAGGCGTGCACCTGGCTAAAGCCCGCAGCGCCTACTGTGTAGGCATCGCGGACACGTTTGTTTCTCCCCTTGCCCGCGAATGCGACGAAGTGTTCCTTGCCAGCGTCGAATCCACCTCGTTTGGCGCGTCATACGCGGCTCCTGTGGCGCTCGTCAACGCCATTCTGGCCGCGTGCGGCCAGTACCGCCGCCCGCAAACGCTCGCAATCGTCAAGGAAATCGCCGAAGAGCAGCGCAAAGGCTTCCGCTGGTACACCGTTTAATTCCCTGCCCGGCGCCGTAAATCAGACGCAGTGAAACAATCGTTTCTTGGATTCATTGCAGCAGCGCCGCATATAATGCCTCGCCTGAACGCTTCGGCGGCTGGGCTAATCCCAAGGCGCTCGGTTAGCACCGATTCGGTAACATTTGTATCTCGCATGGATTCTCATTCTCGGCTATCATGTCTCGCGCCTTGTAGCTGCAGCTTGCTCAGCCCATGGACACACAGATGCCCCGCAGAAAAACAGTCAGAGACACCCTCAGATTCCCGTATCAGCTCTTGCTACTGTTCCTTGCTGCGCTCTTGCTCTGGGCTCCGGGCATCCTCACCGGGCAATCCTCCGCATCTCTTACACCTGGACCCAAACCCGCTGATATCCCGCAAGCTTGGAAGCCATGGATCGGCGAGTACGGCTGGCCACCAGAAAATGGAACTCCCGGGCAGGTCTTTATCGTAGGCGAGAAGGATGGCTCGATTTCGATTTGGCAACGGGATAGTAAACCGGAAGACGCCAACTACAAGAGCATCGACAATTTTTTGTCAAGCGTATCGCCGACAGGCCCAACTCACAGATATCTGTATCTCAAGCCATCAGGCGAGCGGGTTTTTAGTTTGGGTGACGTCGAATGGCGCAAGATGACGCCCGATGCGGGTGCGACGCAACAGATTTTCATAAAACCAGTAAAGCCGATTCGTGAACTCCGGGAGCAAGCACTCGGGGACTCTCCACCAAAGGAAGCTGGGCCCTTTCGCAAGCCGGAACTTGTTGAGCTAACTTCGCTCGATCCCGCGATTCATCTCGATATTCGCTACGCCACGACGAATGATTTTCTTGGCACGCCGGTTTACACCCAGGCTAGGGCGTTCTTGCAACGCCCGGCTGCGGAGGCTCTCGTTCGCGCGTTACACAAGCTGCAGCCGCTCGGCTACGGACTGCTCATCCACGACGCTTATCGTCCGTGGTACGTCACGAAGATTTTCTGGGACGCTACGCCGCCGGAAGGAAAAATCTTTGTCGCCGATCCAGCGCAAGGCTCGCGCCACAATCGCGGATGCGCTGCCGATCTGACGCTGTACGATCTCGCCACAGGCAAGCCCATCGAAATGCCCGGCACGTATGACGAAATGTCTCCGCGCTCCTTCCCGGACTATCCCGGAGGCACATCGCTGCAGCGCTGGCACCGCGATCTTCTTCGCCGCGCGATGGAATCCGAGGGATTCACTGTCTACGAACACGAGTGGTGGCATTTCGATTACAAGGATTGGCACGAATATCCGATCTTGAACATCAAGTTTGAGGATTTGCATTCCGGCCAGGGACTCGCCGCGCAATAGCGCACGCAAGTCTCAGCCGATTTTTCTTGAGGAGTTACACTTGTATACCAGCCGCCGCTTTTTCCACATTTCCGCACTACTCTGCTTCGCCATTTTGCTGATCGCTGGGCCACAATCGCTACGCGCGCAATCGACTGGCACGCTCGCGGAGCGGATTCAAAAAGTGATCGACCGCCCCGAATTCGCCCGCGCGAATTTCGGCATCGAGTTCTACGACATCGCGACCGGAAAAGTCGTCTATTCGCTCAACGCCAACAAACTCTTCGTTCCCGCTTCGACGACTAAGACTCTCACCGAAGGTACGGTCCTCGCCAAGCTCGGCGCCGACTACCGCTTTCACACTGTCATTTACCGCACCGGCTCCATCGACAAAAAGGGCGTTTTGAAGGGCGACCTAATCCTCGTCGCCAGCGGCGACCCGAATCTTTCCAATCGCACTCAGCCGGACGGCACGCTTGCCTTCGTGGATGAAGATCATTCGTATGGAGGCCCCGCACTTGCCGGCGACCCACTCACTGTCATCAAGGAACTCGCCAAAGCGGTCGCCGACAAAGGCATTCACAAAATCGAAGGCCGCGTCCTCGTTGACGCCAGCCTCTTCCCCGATGGCGGCAAAGAAGGCGGCACCGGCGTAGTCGTTTCGAGCATCGTCGTCAACGACAACGTGATCGATCTCGTCG
>Ga0207145_1094_pt1 | contig 11142 bp, 11 predicted proteins | sample Alteio_BWMinHeat_35_FD_153578 | JGI IMG/M metagenome (GOLD analysis project Ga0207145, IMG submission 153578) | Enriched cells from forest soil in Barre Woods Harvard Forest LTER site, Petersham, Massachusetts, United States -... | ecosystem: Environmental > Terrestrial > Soil > Temperate forest >...
CCATTCCGACCAGCGCCTCGCTCTGGCCGTCGAGCGCTTCGGCCGCGCCAAGCCAGACCGCCTCGAGTTTATCCGCCTAGAGTTCGAGCGTGCCCAGCGCGAACTTTCACGCGAAGCGTTTTGCGATTCCCTCGGCCATGTCCTCGCTCAACAGTTTCCCGACGAGTCCGTAGCATCTCTAACGTCAGCACCCGACCTTGAGCACTCTATTTCCGGCAATTATGTTCGTGGACTCCTGCGCCGTGGCTCTTCCCACTTCGCAGTCCTTGCCGTTCCTGACGGTGAGTCCGCGGACACAATCGAAGGCAGCTTGACGTTTGCGCTGCTCTGGCTGGATCGCACCCGCCAATCGAACCGCCGCGGGAACATCGCAGCGTTGCGCCTCATTCTCCCCAAGGGTGGCGCACGCCACGTAGCGCATCGCGCTGCCGCTCTGACTCCAGAAGTATCTTTCGAAATTTACGAGCGGGATCCCGTTCGCGAAACGCTCGAGAAGATCGATCCGCGCCGCGCTGGAAATCAAGACACCTGGCTTGTGCCCCATCGCGAATCGCAAGCGCTACTCGATCGCTCGCGCTCCGCGCTCGAACCCGTCGTCGCTTTGTCTGCACGCGCCATTACTGTCCATCCTGTCGCGCAATCCCGCGAAGTTCTGCTGCGCTTTCGTGGACTCGCGTTTGCCCGCTGGGACGATGGACGCGTTTTCTTCGGCTGTCCGGACCAGCGGGGAGAACTCAAACCCGCGACCTTGCCAGCTCTGAAAAATCTGCTCCAGCAACTTGAAAATTATCGGCATCCCCTCGCGACGGAAGCGCGCCACACTCTCTATCGGGCACAGCCCGAGCGCTGGCTCGAAGCCCTGGTTTGCGAAGACGTTACCCGCGTCGATGCCGCGCTGGACCCGCGTTTCGTCTATTCGCAGGTGTTCGCGCAAGCCGGAGGCGAACATGGCATTCTCGATCTGCTCACCGTCACGCGCTCCGGCCGCCTCGCCATCCTCGAATTAAAAGCCAGCGAACACATTCATCTGCCATTGCAGGCCGCAGGCTACTGGTTGCGTATCCGCAGGCATCTCGAGCAGCGCGACTTCACTCGCTATGGCTATTTCCCCGGAATTGAATTGCAGGCTGCTCCCCCGCTCGTCTATCTGGTTGCCCCGGCGCTGCGCTTCCATCCTTCCACGGATACTCTCCTCCGTTTTCTCCCGCCGGACTTGGAAGCTACGCGCGTCGGTTTAGCGGAAAGTTGGCGCCGCGGACTACGCGTCGTCATGCGCCAATAAACAAGCGGCGAGGCGAGCCCCAGTCACTCTGTGTACTACTGCCAGTAGTTCTTCTCCTCGGTAAGTAGTTCACCGTTCTTTCTCGTCTGCGAAATTCCCTGTTCCGCATCCCCGCGTCACAGTAGAATTACATTCACCAGTCCTCAGGAGATCCGTTTGAACTTTTCCGCCACCATTCGGCACACGCCACAGGCTTCTCTCATCGATGTTCGCGGCCATCTCACGTTTTTCGAAGTAGGCGTCCTCCGCGAAAACGTCGCGCGCCTTCTTGGTGAAGGCCACAAGCATATCGTGCTGAATTTGAGCGGACTCCAATACCTCGATAGCTCCGGCATCGGCGAACTCGCCCGCATTTATGTGATGGTGCTGAAAGGTGGCGGAGAAATGAGGGTTGTAGGATTGTCCCGCAATGTTGAAAAAGTTTTGAAAGTCACCCACCTCTACCAGGTCTTCCCGGAATTCCCCGATGAACAAGCCGCTCTGCAAAGCTTTCTTGGAACCGGCCCCGTTAAATCTTCGGAAAACACCTAATACAAAAGTATTAGCAAGTATTCGAAAAAAATGGCTCCTAAAAGGAGAGAAGCAGTTAAGGCGTTGGGCCTTAACTGCTTCCCGGGGTGTGTCCTCGAAGTGGTTAGTTATTAAATTAGATGCGGCCCGGCGAAAAAGGTTTCCATTACTTCAAAGAATTTTTGTAAGCGTCTATTTCGCCGGAAACGCCTAGTAAAACAGATACTTACGCCACCGCTCGTCGCGATGGCCGATCAGCCGCATCAGTTGACGGGAAGTATGCAATGTGAACGGCCGTGGCCGCCTCGCTAGCTTAAACCCAGCCTCTTCCGGTGTCCGGTCGCCTTTGCTGTTATTGCAGCGGTAGCAGCACGCCACCAGGTTTTCCCAGGAAGAGCGCCCGCCTCGCGATCTCGGCACTACGTGGTCCAGCGTCAATTCCGAACTGGGAAAAATCCTCCCGCAGAATTGGCAGGTATTCCGGTCGCGCAGCAAAATATTCTTCCGCGAAAGTGCCCGGCTCTGCTGCGGAATATGCCGGTACGCCAGCAGGCGAATCACCGACGGCACCCTGTGCGCATGCGCCGCCGAGTGCACTTCCGAACTATGCATCTCTTCCGCCTGCGCCACCCCCTTAAGGAGTAGCACCATCGCTCGCCGCACCGCCGTCACGTTGATCGGCTCATACGTCGCATTCAGCACGAGCACAGGCTCTTGCATCAGCGATGCACGCCTCGGCAATGTTGAGTTGTGGGATCTACTGTCCGCGGGATCCGCGGACCCGGGCGCAGCGACGCTGCCCGCTTCGGGGGCATACCGCCCTCGGAAATCGCCCGACTTTGGCCGGTTTGCGCTCATCGCGCTACCCTAGTTCAACTTCCCTTACAGATTACCACTATCCGGTGTTGGCAGGGGATTTCTTGCCGCCCTGGCAACAGTCAGTCCTAGTACCGACTTGGCTCCCGACTCCAGCAACGCTCTCGCACATGCATCGAGCGTCGCCCCGGTGGTCATTACATCATCTACCAGTAAGACGCGTTTATTGTCAACTTGGCTGCCCGGACGTGTGGCAAAAGCGCCACGCACGGACTCCCAGCGTTCCTCCAAGCTGAGCACCTGCTTGTTCGGACGCGGCCTGATCCTCATCAGAAGCACTGCTTTATGTGGCAAGCCAAGCCTCCGGGCCAATGGTTTGGAAATCAACCCCGCTTGATTGTAGCCCCGCTGCCGTTCCCGGTCTCGGTGCAGCGGAACTGGTACCACGATGTCAGCTTGCAAAATCCCGCTCTCGCGCTGGACCAACTCCGCCAAGCGCACCGCGAACCACTCCCCCAATGGCTCAATTCTCTCCCACTTCAGCAGGAGTATTGCTTTCACGAGGGCCCCATCATAGATTCCGTAGCTCCGCGCCCGTTCAAACGCGTATGTCTTCTGTTGGCATACCCGGCAGATTAGCGGCTCAGCCTCGTTGGCCGACAGTGCCGTCAGGGCTTGTCCGCATATCTCACACGACTTGTCTGGGATCGCCGCAAACGACTCCAGGCATTCGCCGCAAATGGGCACTCGGGCCGCGTGCACCAGCAGGTTGTCGCAAATCCTGCAGCCCGCTGGAAAAAACACGCTGACGACCGCGTCTCCAGCCTCTGCCAACCATCCGCGCACACCCTGACCCCATGCTCGAGCCGACGGCAGTGGAGAGCCTTCTCCCATCACGCATGGAGGAATCTACTCTTTTCATTCGTATATTGAAAGAAGGAATGTACGCTAAGGTAATTTCAGAACAATCGGACCCTTAAATGCATCCGGCCAGCCTCCGCAGGCTGGCCGCTCTTCCTGTTTCTTTCACAGGGCAGTTAAAGCAGCCCTTGTTCCATTTTCTCCTGGCATGTGATGCAGTGCTTGGCCCAAGGCACCGCCTCGAGCCGCTTTTGCTGCATCTCCTCCTGGCAATTCGCGCAAACGCCGTATTCATCCGTGTTGATGCGCTTCAGAGCCGCATCGATCATATTCAGGATCGTGCGGTCCGTATTGGTCATGCCAAAGAGGAACTCCTTGGTGTAGGAGTTCGCCGCCTTGTCTGCCAGGTCCACCGTCGGATCTTCGTCCGCGGTGCGTCCCTCTTCTTGCGTGCGCGCAATCGTCTTCATCAACTCCTCGCGCCGCACCTGCAACTTCTTCTTGTAGTAGTCGAGCCTTTTCTTGTCCATGGAAGTCCCGCCCCTCTGTCTGCTTTCGGGGCCATCTAAAAACTCCGTAGTGTAGACCTGCTCTTTCGGAGTGTCAAGGTACTGCATATTGACCCGTGCTTAGATGCTGCCACGGTTCGTTTGGTCGCAAGTCGCAGCATGGACAGAACACAGTTGGCCCTGCCGGGTACCCGGCCGCCTTGTTACCAAAACATATTGCGTCTCGTCTCTCCGTTGGAGTATAGTCGATTATCGATATACCGACTATCGACTACCTATGCCAAAACGAAAACTCGATCCTCTCCCTTCCGCTGCTTTCCAGATCCTGCTCTCCCTCGCCGACCAAGATCTCCACGGCTACGGCATCATGCGCCAGGTCGCCGAACAAACCGCCGGCGGCATGCGTCTCGGCCCTGGCACTCTCTACAGTTCCATCCAATCCCTGCTCGAAGCAAAACTTATCGAAGAACTTGACCCGCGTGAGGACATGAAACTAGGCGAGGAGCGCCGCCGCTACTACCGCCTGACTTCTGCCGGCCGCAAGCTGGCCCGCTCCGAAGCCGATCGACTTGCCGACTTGCTGCGCGTCGCACGCTCCAGAAAGATTTTGAGGGGGGACTATGTCTGAGAAGATATACGCCTTGCTGCTGCGTCTCTTTCCTTCTCAATTCCGGGAAACTTATGGCGAGGAAGCCCTCCAGCTTTTTCGTGATCGCGCCCGTGATGAAACAGGGCTCTCTTCACGCATCCGGCTCTGGTTCGACTTGCTCGCCGATTTAGTGATTTCTGTGCCTCGCGAATATTTTTATGCCGAGCCGGAGCTCATCGCTGCTTCGGGCCAGCAGTTTGGCGGCGCGCCTTCCTTCTATTTTCTGGGCGATAACGCGCCTCGTCCCGGCGCGCTTCTTCTGGGAGCCGTGCTTTCCATAGTCGCCGCGCTCACTTTTTCGAGTCTGCTCAGCCAGGGGGGCGTCTATAAGCCACGAAACGCTTCTGCTCGCCAACTTCGGCAGTCCGCACCGCCTGCGCATCCGGCGCGCCAAGTCGCCGGCGATAAAAACTCTCTAGCAACGGGCACGAACGAGACGCTTGCGTCCGCATCCTTCGACCAAGGCGACTCGGATGGCTCCATGCCAGCACCCCTCAACGAAGCCAGTGCGTCGGTTGCCGCTCCCGTTGGACAAGGAAACATGGACGCCGCCGAGCGCCAACGCGTAATAGAAGCAGCAATTACCAATCTAAAGCAGCACTACGTTTATCCCGACAGGGCCCAGAAAATAGCCGAGACGCTTCTAGCTAACAAGAAGCGCGGCGAATATGACGCAATCGCTGACGGCAACACCTTCGCGCATCATCTCACCAAGCAAATGAGAGATGTGAGCCACGATATGCACCTCGAACTCGTCTACAGCCAGAATCCTCTGCCGCCGCAGCCCTCAGCTGAGCAAACACCAGAAGAACTCGCTCGTTATCGCGAGGAGATGAAGCGGATAAATTGCGCATTCGAAAAAGTCGAGACCTTGCCGCACAACATCGGCTATCTGAAACTTAATTTCTTTCCGGATCGTTCCGTATGCGAGCAAACGGCAACCGCCGCGATGGCTTCTCTAAACCACTCGGATGCTCTTATCGTTGATCTTCGCGACAACCGCGGCGGCATGCCAAACATGGTTGCCCTGATGGCCTCTTACCTCTTCGACCACCCCGAATATTTTTACAATCCCAGAGAAAACACCACGCAGGAATCCTGGACACATTCGCCTGTTCCAGGAAATAAATTGGCTGACAAGCCGGTCTATGTCCTCACCTCTTCCCGCACTTTTTCCGGCGCCGAGCAATTCTGCTACGACCTGAAAATGCTGAAACGCGTCACGCTCGTAGGCGAAACAACAGGAGGCGGCGCACATTCCGGCGTTTGGTATCGCATCGACGATCACTTCGGCATGGGCATTCCCGAAACGAAGCCCATCAATCCCTACGTAACGCCCGACTGGGAAGGCACCGGCGTCGAGCCCGATGTAAAAGTGAAAGCCGCGGATGCGCTCGCCACAGCAATAAAGTTGGCCGAGAGCAAGCTACCGAAAAAGTAGCCGTTCGCGATCCTCGAGAACAATTTTCCTGTAGCGGCGGGGCTTGCCCCGCCCTCTGCTCCGCTCGCCATTCCAACAAGCCACCAAAATCGCGCTTGCGCCGTCTATGGCACCACCGGCACAATCAACGCCGACGGATGCGCCTTGTCGTGATAAATCACATTCGTCGCCTTAATCATCCGCGTCCCCCGCGACTGAATCTCGCCCGTATTCAAATTCCGGTCGAACCGCGGAAAGTTGCTGCTCGAAACCTCCAGCCGCAATTTGTGTCCCGCTAAGAAAACATTGCTCGTCGCCCACAGATCCACCGTCACGTGATACGTTTCACCAGGATTCGCCAGCTCCGCCTTCTCCTGAGAATTCCGGTAACGCATCCGCAATATCCCGCTCGTCAAATTTTGTGCAAATCCGTTCGGCCAAACGTCCACCAGCATTCCCGTAAAATCCGTGTCCACCGCCGAACTACTCACATACAAATCCAGCGTGACAGGACCCGTCACCTCAAAATCTTTCGCAAAAGCCGGCGTCGTGAACACCAGCACATCCGCGCGCCCTTCCGCAGGCCGCTGATCTTCCGGCCCGATTCCCGTCGGCAACGCGCCACAACATAGCGGTCCGCCAATCGTCGGCACCGCGTCGCTTGGATCATAAACATATTGGTCGGCCTTTTCTTCCGCAGGCGCCGCCGTGCTCAGCGTTCCGTTTCCTCCGAGCCCAGCCGCCCCACCGTTCGCCGAATGCAGGTAATACTTCGCGTTCTTCGCGCGCGCCAACGGCCAATCATCCTCATCGCGCCACTCATTTTTCCCCATCACAAATATTTTCACTGGCTTCTCGTGCTCCACTCCATTCGCCACGCCCTTAAAAATTGAGTCGTACCACCGCAGCGTCAACTCATCCTGGTCGATCGGCAGCTTTTCTCCAAAATCAACGCCGCCTACCCATCTGCTCGCCGATCCACCAGCATGCCCGCCCACATACACAACCAGCCTCTGCCCATGTTTCGCCGCTTCTGTCCCGCCTTCCGTCTTCAAACGCACATAATTCTTCATAGACCCACCCAGAAAAATGTCGTACCAAGCCGCGAAACTCAAAACCGGCACCTGAATCTCCCCGTAATGATCCTCGATCGACCACCGCTTCCAATACGCATCGTAATCAGGATGCGCCAGCCAATCTTTGAAGTACGGCGCAATCCCCACCGCCGAAGGGGCTTCCAGCACGGTAAAATCCGCCAGCGGCAAAGTCTTCGTTCCTGCAAGGGCATTGCTCTCTTCCAGGCGCCGCCTCATCGTATTCATCGCCAATCCCGTGCTCCATGATTCGTTGAACCACTGTTCAAACGCCCCGCCCTGATACGTCCACCCGTCGTGGTAGTTCGACGCCGTCACCGTCGGGCAAATCCCCGCCAAATGTGGCGGCTTCGCAATCGCCGCCAGCATTTGTGTCGCCCCCACATACGACCCGCCAAACATTCCCACCTTTCCATTCGAATAAGGCAGGGCCGCCGCCCACTCCACCGTGTCATATCCATCCAGCGATTCGTTCTTGAATGTGTAGAACTCTCCCTCCGACGCAAATCTCCCGCGCACGTCCTGCTCGACCACCACGTAACCGCGCGCCGCCCCCTTCATCCCAAACGACGACTCGTTCGTCTTGTCGTACGGCGTCCGCACCAGCAACACCGGAAATTTCCCGTCCGCTTTCGGCCTGTAAATATCCGCCCGCAGCGTCACTCCATCGCGCATCTTCGCCGCCACGTTTCGCTCGACCGCGACCTCATAGTTTTCCGCGGCCCGCGCCACTCCCGCCGCGGCCCACGCCAGCATCACCGCGCAGGCAACACGCAACGTAGCCTTCTTCAGTTCACGCCCGAAACCGTTCCACAAATGTATTCGCATCGCTTTCCCCGCCTCTGCTGTTTTTTTCTGAACTGACGCCCCACGAAACACTCTTTTTCCCCTCGAAAGTTGTGGAGCGTAGGCCCACTCCCCATGCTTGTCAAGCAATCGTCACTTCGTTTTCTTTAGCGCGCGCCATGTCCTTTTGCGGGCCGCTCGGATTATTCCTAACTCTTCGCGCGCTTCTTGCTCTTAATTCCTCGATACACCAGGTAAGTCAACCCAGCCGTCACCGCCAATCCCAAAACAGCCGCGATCGCCGGGTGCCCATGCTGCACAAGAAACGGCAGCATCTTTCGCCCATACCGCGCCGCCAGGTACCCCAGGATCGAATACCTCACAATTCGCCCCAGCGCCATTACCACCAAAAATTTCTTCACCGAATATTGCATCGCCCCGGCGGCCAGCACAAAGGGTACCAGCGGCATTGGCGGCGGCAGCAGCGCCGGAATCGCAATCGCCGCAAATCCCCAGCGTTCAAAAAGGTTCACGACGCGTTTCATGGATTTTGCCGACAGCCGCTGCTCCAGCGATTTCTCGCCCCCCTTGCGCGCCAGCCGGTAGGTGACGAACGCTCCCAGCACCGACCCAATCGTCGCCGCCACCGCGTAGTAAAACCAAAGCTCCGGGCTGCGCGCCGCCAGGATTATCGTCAACACGTCCATGCTGCCCGGTAGCGGAATGATCGAGCTGTCGATGAGTCCAAGCGGAAGGAACCCCAAGGCGCCCAGATGGACCAGCCACCGCCTCATACTGTGTTCCAGCGTCGGTTTGGCGGCCGCCATCAGCAGGCGAGTGAGAGCGAGCATTCCTATCAGAAGTCCGCGCCTATTCTCGCACGTATTTCACGCAACCAGCTGCCGCTGCCCCGCACGCCGGTTACGTGTGAGAGTTTTGCTTTTTCGTGCATTTCCCCCTAAAGCTTTTCGCTTCTCCGCCGATAGCTCAGTTGAGGCGTGAAGGTCCTCCAAAATGGCCATTGCCATCCCAAGCAATGTACACCCCGCTCCCGAAGCTCCAGTTGCGTCTCAACCTAAGCCCGCAGCCGCAACTCCGGAACCAGCTCCGGCGCAGGCATCCTCCAAGACCATCGCTCCCGCGGCCACCGTCAACATCAGCCCAGCGGCTCAGACCGCTCTTCAGGAAAGTCAGGAAACCCAAGCCCAGACCGTCAAAGAAGCCAGCCACGGCGACCGGCAAGCCGTGCGACTTCTCGCAAAGGAAACCGCCGCAAAGAAAGCCTAGCGGTAATCCGAAGCCGTAAGATCCACACCCCCGTCCCGGACCGGCGGCGTAAGCCCGGGACTCCGTTCTTTCCCTCTTATAACGAGCCGATGTTTGACTATCGCCGCGCTGCCGAAACTTGCTCCGGCTGCGCCCTGAAGACCGTCGCGAGCGCTTTCGCCGTGCACGCGCCCGCAACACCGCTCCCCACCACCAGCAACACCGCAGCGCTTGCCAGCGAGCCGGTTCGCAGCATAAGCGCATCGGCGAGCAAGGACCCGCACGCCAGCCCCGCTCCCAGGCTCAGTGCGTTGACGTGAACCCATCGGCCGCTTTTCGCCGCCTGTCGTCGCAGCACAAGCCATTGCGCCAGCCCCACGCCCGCGCCGCCAATCACGCCGATCGTTCCAAAGCTCGCCGCGCGCGCAAGAACTCCCAGCATCCGAAAGTTAATCGGCCCGCCGAATATGGCGCGCCCGATTTGCTCCACAAGAATCACCCCAAGCGTAAGTCCCACCGCCATTCCCACCGCGCTGCCAACCACCCACCACGCCGAGGACGAAATATGCCGCCGAATCACCGGCCATTGCGCCGTCCCAAGGCTTAATCCCACGATGCCCAAAACAATCGGCGTCCCCGCCATCGCGCCCAGCACCGCAAAAATCGGTACGCCCAAAGGCAGCGCCAAAGCCAGCCCCGCCACGATTCCCAAAACTGTAAGTCCGCTCCATTGAAGCCGTTCCGCCAAATTGGATTTCATTTGGAATCTCCTTCTTACTTCTAAGAGCCGCTTCATTCTACGCCCATCCACCACTGCTCGTTTGTCATCCCGAGGCGTAGCGAGGGATCTGCTTCTCGTTTTCTCTTTTCTATTCTTACGAAACCAAATGCGGCGCCGCCAAACTCACAAACTCCCGCGCGCTCACCACCTTTGTCGCCTTCCAAAACCTCGGAAAATGCCGCAAGTTTCCCGTAATCAAGTAATCCGCCCGCGCCTCGTCCGCGCACTCCAGAAAAATGTCGTCATCCGGATCGCTTGCCGCCCGTACCGCTCTAGACGGCTTCACAATGTGCGCCCGGTTCTCAATCAACTCCATCAACTGTCTCTGCCGCCCTTTCTTAATCTGCAATTCCGCTCGCGCCAAAACCGTCTCGTACTCTGCCACGATTGCTTCCGACACATACAGTCGCGCCGGTTTGCTGATCGCCAGCAGAAACACGGTCCGCTGCAAACCCTCCGGCTTCAGCGCAGCCGAAATCACCACGTTTGTATCCAGGACTAACCGCAGCGGCAACATCAGCGCTTCGTTTTTCGCGCTCGCGCTTTATGGATGGCTCGCGTATTTCGGATAAGTTGATCGATCTCTCGCGAGGAAAGGGTATCGGTGCGATTTTCTTTCGACTCTTGTCCTACGGCCTTCAGCACTTCCGGTTCCGGCGCCGCCAGCCGCACATAATCCCGTATGCTCAAGAGCACCGCCCGCGGCGTCCCTCGCTTCTCAATCACCAGCGACCCACGCTCCTCTTCAACTCTCCGCAGCAAGCTCCCAAAATGCGTCCTAGCCCGCAGCGCCGAAACCACCATCCCATGGCTTTTCTTCGTCTTCATGTCCATCTCCAACTCATCAGTCTGACTTCTCGAACTGTACAGTTATAAAAAGGCCCCTGTCAATGGTTCGGTAGTTGGTTGGTGAAATCTTGATCTCCCGTCGTGTCTCTGCCGCCGATTGAAATCGCGGCGCCGCCCAACCTGGAGTTAGGATTCGAGAAATGATTTGGCGCGCCCACTGTCGAGAAAATCAGTAAAGCCGCCGGGGTCGATCATGGGTGACTGCGGCGGGTTGTTCGGCGGGTGGAACATCCTTCCGTCGCCGATAGAATTTTGACTTTGACTTTGTTTTTCTCCCTCGGGTGCCCCATCCTTGCGGGTTTGGGTTGTGCAAGGGTGG
>Ga0207145_1083_pt1 | contig 11091 bp, 8 predicted proteins | sample Alteio_BWMinHeat_35_FD_153578 | JGI IMG/M metagenome (GOLD analysis project Ga0207145, IMG submission 153578) | Enriched cells from forest soil in Barre Woods Harvard Forest LTER site, Petersham, Massachusetts, United States -... | ecosystem: Environmental > Terrestrial > Soil > Temperate forest >...
GCGATTCGTGCTTCGGCGCGCGAAGCCGGACTAAATACACTCGATTTGCCGAGTGGGGCTGGACACGACGCGCAAAATGCCGCGCGATTCACCTCCATTGGAATGATTTTCGTGCCGAGCCGCGGAGGAATCAGCCATTCTCCGTTGGAGTACACCTCACCCGACCAGGCCGCGAACGGCGCAGAGGTGCTCTATCGCACGCTTGTTAGATTGGACGCGCAGCTCGACGCCGGCCCTGCCGTGCACTAAAGAAAATCGTTAGCAGCGGGCACTGGTCAGCGGTCGGTGCCGCCGAGGTTGGTACGGGGTTTATTGCGCTTGGATGACGAAGCTTCGCTTTCCTGCTTTTCGTACTCGGCGATTTCTTCATCGCTATACGAGTAAGAATCCCGCGAAGCAAACATGGAATTGGATCGCCCCGCCTGCTTTTTCTTTTTGCGGATTGCGCCAAATTCGTGGCGCACCTGGCGAATCGGGCCTTCGATGGCCTTCACTTCCACCAGCAGGTCGCTGACTTTCTCGAGGAAATCGTGCAAATGGAAGGGGCGAAGCACGTAAGGCGCCTTTGCCAGCTCCAACGCCTCCAAATATTGGCTGCCAGCCAGCTCCGGAACCAGATAAAGGACGCGGATGCGTCCTCCCTCTTCGTGCGAAACGCTCGCTAACTCCCGCAGCGTGATGAATATAGGTGTGTCCGTGCCCGCCATGGCAATATTGGCGATAACCAGGGACCATTCGCCTGATTTCAGCTCCGTGAGGAGCTCTTTAGGCTCTTGAACGAGCTGGACGCGCCAGCCTTCCGAATCCAGGATTTGACGCAAGGCTCCCTGGTTGTTGTCGGCTTCATCCAGAATCAGGATGCCGACTTGCCGCGGTTGGACGGGAGTAGGGGTCGCCATCTAACAAGTATAGCCTTGAGCCGACTACCCGAGGCAGCCAAACAAGGGCCTGCGGCGTATCGGCCAATGCTTGGGACTATCGCAATAAGACGGGAGCAGACTACGGCTTTGCACCGGCCGGGGCCTCCACGGGCACTAGAATCATGTCGACATTTGCAGGGTTGCCTTTGGTGAGGACCGGGTAGGCCGTGTCATTGGTGAACCGCAGATGCTCGTGAACGAGAATGCTTGCTTCGACGACGTAGGGGTGATTTGGGTCAATCTTAGCGGCATCGAACTTCAAGGTGAAGGGAATCGGTACATGCCGCTGGCCCACCGTGGTCTTGAATTCAGCAAGAAACGGCGAGGGCGCATCCGGCAGGTAGACGTCTTGCAGGTGGATGACGACGACGGCGTCCCGAGGAAGATTGAGGTGCTGGCGATAGGAGACTGTCCCGGTAATTGAGCTGGCTGTCCGGGGGACGACCGGGAACGAGCTTGTCATGTGGCAATTCTCGGCAAGCATTTTTGGATTCGCGGGATCCGAGTTGTCGGCGAGGAAGCCGTCTTCTCCGGTGCTGGACCAGACCACCGAGCCATCAGCGTATTTTGTGGTGGAGGCGGATTCCCCCAGCTTCATGTTGAAGATCCGGCCGTTAAGAGTCAGCCGTGCAGCGGTGGTTTCAAACAGAATCACGACCCTGGCGCCATCTGCGCAGAGATATTCGCGCCGTGGCAATGCCATGCGCAGCGGCGAACGCGAAATGGGATGAGGAGTTGGGGCCGGAAGTTTCTGCGCCGGCTGAGCCGTCGGGGGAGCGGGATCCTGATCGAGCAAAGTGGCTTGGGCGCTCACCAAATGAGGTTCCGAGCTGCCTGACAGTGATGCGGCGGCGGCGAGGAGCAGGGTCGAGACGCGGAAGGCAGACGCGAACATATCTCCATCCTAACGCAGAAAGCTGTCGGAGAAGGCTATTGGCCTATCACAAGGCCATATCCGTCCTGTACTTTGGTTTGGCTGGTGCCGTCCCAGAACATCTTATAGATCGTCATTGCCGCGCCGGAAGGTTCTCGGCACGTGAAAAAGATTTGAAGGCCGTCGCGAGACCACTCCGCCAAGGAACAGGTCATGTTTGGCGGACTGAGTAGTACGCGCCGCTTGGATTCCACCTCGTAAAGAAAAAAAGCCTGCGCCGGCGCTGTCCCCGCGTCCTTCGTAGCGCCTTTACCCGGCGTTGAGGCGTTCTTCGGGGCAGCGGTTGGGGGTGCTTGCAGCAACTCGGCCGAAACGAGCAGCAAATTCGGATTCAGCGGATGCACGCGCACGGTGTTGGCGCTCGACAGACTAAATTGATCTTTGCCGTACAAATCGGCGCTGGCAAGGGATTGCTTCAACGTGCCATCCTCGCCGATCCAGAAAAGGGTCTGCAAGTCCCCGACTAGAATCGTTTGGGCGTCCGTCCAACCGTGCAAGCTCACGACTTCACCGGGGTAAACAAGCGCCGCCTTTTCCGGGGCATCTGCCGGCATCACCCAGACTTGCCATTTGGTTCCGTCAAATTTAAGGAAGGAAATCCGCGTGTCATCGGGTGACCAAAAGGCCTGCTGCACGGAGCCTCGGAGCAATTCGGTGGATTTGCCTGTAGTCCAGTCGTAAAGGGAAATCGACCTATCGCCCGCATTGCCTTCGCTCTTCTCATCGGTGGTGTAGAGCAGCCGTTTTCCATCATGAGAAAGAGCCGGCTGGTAACCGCCCTTTCCTGGCACAGTTCTAGCGGCGGTACCGCGTTTGACGATTAGTTTGCCCGCGGGATTGGTGCAAGCAATGTAAATCGGCGGCTTGAAGTGCGTGATCGTGGGAGGAGGAGGTTTGTCCTTGGGGTCGTCATCGTCGTCCGTAGGCTGATTATTGATCTTAGGGAAAAGCTCCGTGGCGACCCGAGCGCAGCCTTGTGCCGAACCTATCTGGGCGTGATCTACCGTCGCGCTGAACGTGTACTTGGTGGTCGAGGCTGGGTCCGTACAAGCTTCCCTCGTGAGGTGAACCAGCACGGCGGCGCCCGTCTGAGAGTCCTTGGCGCGGTAAATCCAGGAATCGGTGCTGCCTTCTCGGACAACTTCAGCGGGCTCAAGTGGGATAGGGGGATAGTTGGTCCGATCCAGCCGCTCGGGGCCACGAAGACCTATTCGCAGGCTCCAAGTCTGGCCGTCATCCTGGGTAGGTCCCTGGACCAGGAGCAGAATGGGGTGATAGGTCGATTGAGGAGCCGCGGGCCCGGCTGCGGGCTTCTTTGCTTGCCCGGCCTGCCCGCTTGACGGAGAAGTTGGCTGGCCAGCCTGCGGGCTAGGAGGCTGCTGGGCTTTGACAGGTTGTTGTGAATACGGCTGTTTCTGGGCCGCCGGCTGTTGTTGAGCCAGAAAGGGGCGCGCCGAAGCCAGGCAAAGGATGATGGGCGCACAAAGAAGTAACCGTGCATGTGGGGACAGTCGCACGCCGATCCTCCCGAACAAGCAGGATACCCTGTGGACTGGTGGCAAACAATCCGGACGGAAGGGCAGTGTTCCCGGGAGGGACTAGCGGACTGGAGTGGGGGCGGTCGGCGAAAGTAAAGCGAAAAGCACTTGACATGGCGAACAAAAGGCGAAATACTAAGCCCGTGCTTCGAGGTGGGCTATGTCTCCAGTTCTTTCCTCTTCGGCTAGGACCTTTGGTTTCCGACGCCGCCGCGTTCCACAATCCACGGCAACACTCTTTCCTGTAAGCCCCTATGCGACAAGCCCAAAACCAAGGGCCGGTGACGCGCCAGGCGGTGTCCACAGTGTCTCTGACAAAGTGGAAACCGCAACGGTCGCCGGCTTAGGCGGCAGCACTTCGGGTTACACCACGGCGGATTGCCCCCCGCCGACCTCGCAAGAGGCGGCTCTGCACGGCTTCGACAGCCGGGCGGATCACCGGACCCAGGAAGTTGCCGTACCGCTGGTGGGCATTGCCCGCCTCGCAGCACGCTCTCCAGTAGCGGAGAGCCAGCGCAAATCCGCCGAGAAACCGGAATACTTCTTCCTCCCGGTGAAATCCATTCTGAACAAGTGCGATTCGGCGCGCGTGCCGTTTGATTGGACGATCAATCCGTACCGCGGTTGCGAGTTCGGGTGCCTTTACTGCTATGCGCGTTATACGCACGAGTACATGGAGCTGGACGGCGGAGAATTCGAGCGGAAAATTTTCGTGAAGAAGGATGCCGGCCCGCTGCTGGCTTATGATGTGGCGCACAAATATTCGTATGCGTCGGAGAGTTCGGGCGGGCAGAAGCCGGAACACATTGCGATCGGGACGGCCACGGATCCTTATCAGCCCGCAGAACGCGAATACGGAGTGACGCGCGCCTGCCTGGAAGAATTGTCCAAGCGCGAAGGACTGAGCATCTCCGTCATCACGAAATCCAATCAGATCGTGCGAGACATTGATCTGTTTAAGAAGATTGCGGAGCGGTCGGAACTCGCTCTAAACATTACGATAACAACGCTGCGACCGAGACTGGCACGATTGCTGGAGCCGCGCGCGCCTCGTCCCGATTTGCGAATTGCGGCCGTGCGCCAGTTGAGCGAAGCGGGGCTTCGCGTGGGAGTTTCTGCATCGCCGTTAATTCCGGGAATTACCGACCGCGAAGGAGAACTCGAAGCGGTTGCCGAAGCCGCGCACAACGCCGGAGCGCAATGGTTTTGGTCCGGTGTGCTATTTCTCATGCCGTCTTCGGCAAAACAGTTCTTGCCGTTCATCAGAGAGAAGTTTCCTCGCCTCACGAAACAATACGAAGAGTGGTACGCGAAGGAAGCCTACGCTCCCGAGAAATATCGCAAACAAATCGCAGACCGCGTTGCTCGTCTCAAGCAAAAGTACGGTTTCGATTCGCGCCCCCAGCGCGACACCCATCGCACAACGCCGTGTTCACAAATGAAGCTAGGCTGGGACGCCGCTGCGGTCGCCGCCGAGCTGCAAGGCATACGCTCCTGCGCCGCGGGTTAGCGCATAACGAGGTTTGGCTATATTCGGAGGTTCTATTTTGAGGCTAGTTTTTCGGCCGCGAGCTTCTGCGCGGTGGCGAGCGCGTCGGCTGCGGGAACCTTCACGTCTGGCTCCACGCCGGTTCCCTCCCAGTTTGTCTTGGAGATTGGGTTGACCGCCTTCGCGAACGGCACGCCAATCATAAAATGATCGTCAATGCGGTGGCCCGAGACGGGATGGGCGCCGCCTCCCGTCGTTTCACCAACGATTGTGGCACGTTTGAGATTTTTGAGGTTGTAGGTGAACTCCTCGGCCCCAGAGAAAGTCTGTTTGGACGTCAAGACGAACGCCGGTTTCCCGTTCAGGCGTTTTCCGGGCACATACGGCAAAGTCCAATACTGAGATGTGCTGTCGCTCTTTCGCTCCCAAAGATCATTCAGGTGGGTCTGCTCGGAAAAGAGATAGGTTGAAACGAGCGCCACCATTTTGGGGTCGCCGCCGCCGTTTTCGCGCAAATCGAAAATAATGGCGTCAACGTTAGCTAGGAAATTCATGGCGGCAACGGCTGTCGGTCCACAAATATCCGGATCGGCGAACATATTAAATTTCACGTAACCAACGTTGCCCGAAAGGATTTCCACTTTGTCGAATCCGCAGTTCATCTTTTCCATTTGCTTGCGATATTGCGCGACCTCATCGGCATTCGGTGGACCCGCCGGACGTTCCGGCATTTTCGCCGGACTGAAGTCCACCCAGAGGTGCTTGTCGTGGCTCACTTCTCGAAAATCATCGGTAAGTCTTTTCGCGAGGGCGTCACCGTCGTTCAAGGAATCGTATTCGCCCTTCTTCTGGCGTGCCAGAACGGACTCTTCCATCTTTTTTGCTAATTCAGGAGACACATAGAACTCGTTCAGATTTTTGATTGCTCCCTCGATGACGAGCGTTCGAGTTTTCGCGTCGATCTTGAAATCCAAATCTGCAACCGAGGTACCCGGAGGAATCGCGCGCAGCCCAAAGTCCGTGACGGCAGCGGGCTCGCCATCTTTTACGTCTATTTTCCCAATCGCTTGCGTATCGCCGCCCTTCTCCTTCACAAGGAACTCAATGTGGAGCGGCTCGCTCTTCAGGATTTTCAGAAGATTAAATCCGCCGGTCATGTCACGGAACCGTTTCTCGTCATCCACGGACTTGCTTGGATCATATTTCTTGTAATAAGCGTCCATCAGCGCGCGGTCACCGCTGTTGAAGGCTTCCAGCCAGGCTTTAAGTGTCTTGCCCGCCGGAGTAGCGGGAATCGCCGTCTGCGAGGCGGCCTGAGCATCGGGCGCCGCGTGCTGCGCCCATGCGCTCGCCAGCCCTAAGACCAAAGCTAAGCAGGATTGATAGAACATGTGCACCTCAGGTGGGGAACGTCTTCGGAGTTGTTGCGGAGGCAGTATATCACCACAGGTCATAGAGTCGGTTACTGGCGGGGTTCTCAAGACTCTTCATCCGAAGCAATTCCCTCAGGTTCAGTGAGCCACTGCAGCCTGCGGACCAGGCGGCAAATGGGCTTCAAAATAGGCGAGGATGTTTGTATAGACGTCCATGTTGGTGCCTTTGCCTTCGGAGATGCTGTGGGTGCGGCCGGGGTAGACGCGCATGTCGAACTGCTTGCCAAGCGAGATGAGTTTGTTGACGAGCAGCTCGAAGCCCTGGAAGTGTACATTGTCATCGCCTGAGCCGTGCATCACGAGCAAGTCGCCGCGCAGGCCGCTCGCAAAATTGATGGCCGAGCTTTGTTCGTAGGCCTTCGGGCTGTCTTGCGGCAAACCCATATAGCGCTCCTGGTAGATGCTGTCGTACAGGCGCTGATCCGGCACGGACGCGACGGAAACGCCGACACTGTAAACCTCGGGATAACGGAACATCAGATTAAGGGTTTCCGTTCCGCCTCCACTCCAGCCCCAGACACCGACGCGCTTGCTATCAATAAACAAATGCGTTTTTTCGAGCGATTGCAGCGCCGCAGCCTGCTGTTGCGAGGAAAGCGGCCCCACGTTTCCGTAAACGACCTTGCGCCAATCGCGTCCGCGCGGAGCCGGCGTGCCCTGATTGTCAAAACTCGCCACGACGTATCCAGCACTCGTCATAGCGCGAGCAAACATGGACTGCCAGCGGTCTTCGGTGGTTTGGCCGGCCGGCTCGGAATAGACATACACAATCAGCGCATACTTCTTCGTTGGATCGAAATTGGGCGGCTTCATCAGCCACGCATCGACCATCAGGCCGTTGCCCGCGTCGACCTTCAAAAATTCAGCCGGGCCGCCGGAGAACTGCTTCACGCTCTCGGCAAGCGCGGAATTGTCCGCCGTATTTCGCATGACGCGATGATCGGGCAGGTGCACCACTTCAAAGGTCGGCGGCTTATTCAACGAGGAGTAGTTGTGAAAAGCCCATTCGCCATTCGGCGAAATCGTATAAGAGTGTGTGCCAGGTTGATTCGGCGTAATGCGCTCCGGAGCGGCGGAGCCGTCCAGTTTCGCGCGATAGAGATAGCGTTGCGTTGCATTTTCCGGCGACGCGATGAAATAGACCCACTTCTCATCGGGGCTGACGCGGTCGAGGCTCACCACGTCGAAATCGCCGCGCGTGACGAGCTCCGTCTTGCCTGAATCGCGCGCCACGCGATACAGATGGCGCCAGCCGTCCCGTTCGCTCAGCACAAGAAATTCGCGGCCTTGGTGGACCCACGAGACAGAGTCATTCACATCCACCCACGCGCGATCCTCATCCACGAAAACTGTTCGCGCGACACCGGAGGAAGCATCGGCCAGCAAAAACTCATTCTTGTTTTGCAGACGGTTCATGTGTTGCAGCAGCACATGGCTGGAGTCGGCCCAGCCCATCCGCGCAATGTAAAAATTGTGCGGATCGCCCGCCGTTTGCATCCAGGCAACTTGCCCTCCCGTTGCATTCGCGACGCCAACGCGAACCGCTGAATTTTGCGTTCCGGCAAGCGGATAAGGATATTGCAGCGTCTGCGGATAGACGCCTGTGCCCGGATAAGGAATTCCTGTAACGATCTCTCCGCGAGGCGCGCTGAGATCGTAAATCAGCGTGTAATTCTGTACGCCCGCGGTGTTGAACTGCCAGAACGCGATCGCGCGGCTGTCCGGGCTCCATGCGAAGCCGTCGCGGATGTCCAACTCCTCCTCGTTCACCCAGTCGGAAGTGCCGTTGATGATAGTCGCAGAGCCGTCCTGCGTCAGTTGCGTGATTTTCGCAGTGGCCAAATCTTCCACATAGACATTGTTGCCGCGGACGTAGCCGACTTTGGTGTTGTCCGGGGAAAACTTAGCAAACATCAAGCTGGATGCAGGCGCATCGCCGCCGAGCTTGCGCAGCGCGCCGCTCGTCAGGTTGAGAATCCAATAATCTCCGCGCGTGTTTTGCCGCCAAACGGTCTGCGAGTTGGTGAAGACGAGGAGTTGTTGTCCGTCGGCGGAGAACGCGTAGTCTTCGATGGGCAGCGGCACTTTTTCACCCGCTGGAATCAGCCGGCTGGCGGCCACGAGGATGTCTCGAGTGCCCGTCGATGTCTGGTAGCGAACAATGTCGATGCCTTCGCTGCTGGCTGCTGGTTCCAGCGCGAGATAAAAGTCTCCATTGCCGAACCATTCGCCGCCGCGAAATGTTTTCGGACGAAATTCCCCACTGGCCATTGTTCGCGCGATGAGCTTTGCGGCCGCCTCGCGCTCATCGGCGAGAGTGGCAAGGGGAATGGCGAGAGCGGCCGCGACGCCGAGCGCGACCACCACGGTGGCTAGAGAGCGGTGTTTTATTCCTGCCTGCCGCCCCAATTTGGAAAATCCAAATCGCCCTCGAAACATTCTTGCCCTCCAGGATACAGATGCGGAAAGAAACACTAGCAGATTCTTGGTGCTGTCCGCTGAAGACACTTACGGAACGATGATGCGGGATTCTTCGCGCTTGAATTCGGGAGCCGCGGGGAATTGGCCGCGCAGAAATTCGATGTAACGGCGCGCGCGGGGCCGTCCGTTCGTTCGCAAAAGTCCCATGCGGTAGAGAAAAACGAGCAAAGAGAAAACTTCGGAGTCTTTTGGCGGCGGGGCGCCCTGGCGCTCGGCGGGTTGCTGCTTGGATTCGTTCAAGAATTGAGCGAGCGCCGCGTAGAGCTCGCGCGGCAGTGTGGCGTCCGGAGGTTTCTCGTAATAGATCCCCGAACCGAGAGTTTTGTATGTTTCAGCCAGTGACTGGAACGCGGCGAGAACATCGCTATCAGTCGTCGCAGGATGAGCAGCGGTAAATTTCGCGGCAGTAAACGCGATCCCAGAAAGCAAATTTTGCTGCGCGTAAATGACGTCTTGCGGAACTTTCACGTCGAGCAACGGTGTGTCCCCGGGAAGCTCACGTTGGTGCTCATCCTCATAGCGATGTGCTGCGATGAGGTAAGAGCAGTCGGGCGGACAATCAATGGAAACTTCGCGCTCCGTTCCGCAGCAGACAGCGCAGATTTTTTCGCCCTTCGCGGGACAAAATCTTACAGCTTTACGCTTTTCGCAGATCGCACAAGACACAGCAGCTCCCGGAGATGCACTGGCAAACCAGCAGAGTACTCCCGCGAGAGTTAAAAGACAAAATCACCCAAAGCGAAAACGCTAGAACACATAACTTCGCCGAACCATAGTCTGATCGCCGGAATGCTCCGGCATCGAGTCGGCAGGACGCGGTTGAAAATGTGCGCCGGGAATCGTGGGCAGGCCGGAAGAGCGGTCCACCAGGACGATGCTAAGTTGTCCGGAGTTTTGCACGCGCAGTTCCACGTCGATGCCCTCCGCCGGCGGATTGGCGTAGTCAAAGCCCCAGTGGCCTGCTTGATGCCAGCGCGCTTCGGACGGCTTGCCAAGGTCGCGCCCATTGACACTCGCGCTCAACACTTCTGTTTGTGCGATGCCGACATGGAGCGTTCGCGCATGCCGTGGCGTGGTGATGTGTAAATGAAGCTTGCGCGTCGTCCCGTCGATTGTACTGTCGACCATCTCTGCCACCGGGGCCGCAAGCGTGATTGTCGGAGCTTCGTGCTGGAGAAACTCGATCGGATACCAATCGGGAATGAAGTCGGGGAGCTTGCCGCGAGTGGGAGACGTCCCTAGGTACTGCGCCGTCCAGGAGTCGACGCGGTTCGTCGAACTGGTCCAGAGCGCCTTGCCGGTATCGGCATCGAGCGCATAAGAGAGCATGCTCGGTTTCGGATGCGCGGAGGAGTAGCGCGTGGTTGCCGGAGCCGAGATGCACAAAATAAGTGCGCAGGCCAGCGCGAGAATCGGAACAAGTTTGCCGGCGGATTCAAGCACACATTCCAGGAAGGGGAAGAGCAGGAGAAAAAGCAGTCCGAAAGCAACGCTCAGCAGCGGAGCACCAATTCTGGTGAATCCGAGCGCTGTGTAAAACCCCTTCAAAAGCGGAACGAATAGCAGGAGCGAGGGCAGGCTCAGCACGCATAGAATGCAGACCCGGAGAAACGAGAGATTGCCCGGGCGAAACGCGGCGATACCCGTGGCCAAAAGTCCCGCAAGCAGTGGCCACACGAAAAGATAACTGCCGCCGGCCAGCCACTTCGAAGTCACAATCGCGGCGCCAAAGACCACGAGCGCGCCGCCTAGAAAGATCGCTGGCGCGGAGATTCTCTTCCGAAGCATCCCGTAGAGAAATGCCAGAATCGCGGCAAGCAATGCGAAAAGACCGAAAGTATAGAGAGCATTTTGCTCGAGGCCGCCTTCCGGAAGCGCGCGCAGATGAAGCCGGTGTATTCCAATCACAAAACCGAGACCAACCGGCAACAAAAGCAGAATCATCCCAAGGTGCGCCAAAAAGCTCGCCAGAATGGACAGAAGACTCGTTTGCCACGCCCCGCTGCCATAGAACATCACGCCAAACAGGATGGCGCCACAGACGAGCACGATCTGCCAGATAAAACGTTCGGAGTAATGCGCGAAGAAATTTCCCGGCATCGAAAAATAGACGGAGTCTCGGTCTTGCAACTGCGTGAGGTCCGCGTTGCCGAGCGCGCGAGCCAGCGAAAGCGCATTTTCACCCTGCTGCTGCAGGCTGCCGCGATCCAGCAGTTGCGGGTTGTCGAGCGGCGTGTGATACGCCTCCCAATGGCCAATGAACGCAAAGTTGAGCCCCGCGGCGCCAGCCTTTTTG
>Ga0207145_1077_pt1 | contig 11058 bp, 13 predicted proteins | sample Alteio_BWMinHeat_35_FD_153578 | JGI IMG/M metagenome (GOLD analysis project Ga0207145, IMG submission 153578) | Enriched cells from forest soil in Barre Woods Harvard Forest LTER site, Petersham, Massachusetts, United States -... | ecosystem: Environmental > Terrestrial > Soil > Temperate forest >...
GGATGCGGAGTTTCAGAAAAATTCCGTGGAAGGCCTGGCCATGTCATGGTCGGCGGCGCTGGCGTTGGAACATCATCACTCGCCCGATGAAGACATCGAGGCGATCAAACGCGTCACGGTGTCCGATGTCAATCGCGTCGCCCGCAAATACCTCGACCTCAATCACGTCATCGTGGCCGTGATGACGCCCGAGGCTTCGGGCAAGGAGACTTCCTCTTCGACTTATGGAGGACACGAATCGTTTGTGTCCAAGGAGGCGGCCATCGTGCCGCTGCCGGATTGGGCGGCTGCGAAATTGGCGCAACTTCCAGCGGTCCCGGAATCCACGATGCATCCGGTGGTGACCGTGCTTACGAACGGGCTGCAACTCATCGTGCAACCGGAGACGATCAGCGATACGGTCAGCGTTTACGGACGCGTGCGCAACTACCCCGGGTTGGAGACGCCGGAAGGGCAGGAGGGGGTGGACCAGGTGCTCAACGAGCTTTTCTCGTTCGGCAGCGAGTCGCTGGATCGCGTGGCTTTCCAAAAGGCGCTGGACGACATCGGCGCGAATGAATCGGCGGGCACCAGCTTCGAGGTGGATGTCCTGACCAAATACTTCGACCGCGGTACGCAACTATTGGCGGACAATGTCTTGCACCCGGCGCTGCCGGAAAAGGCATTCAAGACGGTCCGCAAACAAGTCACGGATTCGGTGGCGGGGTTGTTGGAGAGTCCGGACCACCTGACCCAGCGGGCATTGTTTAGCGCGCTGTATCCCAAGGGCGATCCCGCGTTACGCGAGGCGACCACGTCCACCGTGAGCGCGCTGACGCTGGAGAATGTGCGGGGCTATTATCAACACGTTTTCCGTCCCGACCTGACGACCGTCGTGGTTATCGGGAACGTCACGCCCGATCAGGCGAAGAGCGTCGTCGAAAAATGGTTTGGCGATTGGTCGGCGAGCGGGCCGAAGCCGGAGACGGTGCCGCCGCCGGTTTCCAATAATGTAGCTTCGGTCATTGTCGTTCCCGACAAGAGCCGGGTGCAGGACAAGGCGGTGCTGGCGGAGACCCTTGGCTTGAACCGCTACGACCCGGATTATTATCCGCTGCAACTCGGCAACCTTGTGCTTGGCGGCGCATTTTATGCGACCCGGTTGTATCGCGACCTGCGCAAGGACAGCGGGCTGGTATACGACGTGGGATCATCGTTCAATGTCGGCAAGACGCGGGCGCTGTACGAAGTGGAATTTGGCTGCGACCCGCCGAACGTCTCGAAGGCCCGCGCCATCATCGAGCGCAACCTCAATGACATGCAGACCAAGCCGGTGACCGCCGACGAATTGCAACAGGCCAAGGCGCAATGGCTGCGGGAGATTCCGTTGTCCGAATCCAGCATGGGCAACATTGCGTCCACGCTGCTCTCGCTCGCCATGCGCGACCTCCCGCTCGACGAACAGACCCGCGCCGCGCAACGCTGCAGCACGATGACCGCCGAAGAAGTGCGCGCCGCGTTCGCCAAATGGTTGCACCCTGCGGATTTGGTTCAGGCTGTGCAGGGGCCGGAGCCGAAGTGATTGTGGATTAAGAAAAGGGTGTGTTTTGGTGACGGGGAATTGGATGGGGTAGGGCGACTTACTAGTTGGGCTCGGTGGTTTGACCGATGCGAGATTCAGCCACCTGCCCAATATACGTCCGACAAGATTTGCTTTAGCATTGTCTTCATCAGAAAAATGGAGACCCAGATGAAAAAGATCACACTTTCGGCGAAACTGGCTGGCTGGATTGAGTACGGCTGGTTACTGTTGACCAACCCGACCTTCCAGGCGGCGCGCGACAAGCGCCTCGCTTTCTACCAACATCAGGTCGGCAAGTATTACAGCCAGATCTGCTGACGATCTCGCTGTTGATGGTTCCGGTGACCGCGAAGGCCGAGGGCCGGGCGGTTGCCTACCCGGCAGGACGTTAACTTCGACTGCCCGCTTTCAGACTCTTACCGCAGAGGACGCAGGTGACGGCGGCGGCGGGGATTCGATTTTTGCAGAAGGGACATTCCTTCGTAGAGGACGATCGTTGGGGAGTCGGTTCAGACTGCGGGGGAATGACGATGTTCGCGTTGCAGACCGGACAGTTGATTGATAAGCCCGTCCCCGCCTCGTCGACGACCAAACTCTTTCCACACGCTCCGCAGTTGAAGAAGATGTCGGACATCCTGATCTGAAGAGCAGATTATCTGCCGGGTTCTCGGGTGGCAATAATCCGTTGTTGGTACTGCCGAATTGCGCAGCCGTGAGGAGGCGTACGACAGACCTGCCCCGTCTCACTCTTTTCCCATGCGACCCGAGAATGGATTTTTACTGAAGCCCATCTCTGGAATCGATCCGATCTTTTCGAGTGTGCGAGGATTGTACTTGGCGTAAGCATGCACATTGGTTCCCTCTTTCGTTAAGACATACTCCGGCCATTGATTGTCGGCGAGGGGCAAAAGAATCTCGCGCACGTCGATAGTCTCTTTGGTGGCGATAACCATTTTGAAACTCTCCTCACCGATCAGATGAATAAAAGAGTCAGAAGCAACGATGTCCTTCCAACGCTGATCGGCCGCTACAGAGCCCGTGGAGTCCACAGAACAAGAAACAAGAAGGTCGTGGATGGTATCGGCGCATAGTGCCGTCGATTCCTTGGAGAGTTGTACTGGCTTCTGATTTTTTTGCACAACGACCTTGTAACCACAGGCCCAGGTCCCCCCTGCCAGTACATTGACAGTCAAGACGACGATTGCGGATGCGACAGTAACAAGCAGCTTCATTTTAAATGAGGTCGATCCCATGTGGAGGCTCGCTCCGTTTTTTCAATTGCCGGACGTTGAGATCTGACCCCATTGCCGTTTATTCCCGTCCTCGACATTGCCATTTTCCATGCTACGACTTCGCAACCGTGACGCTCCTATCCTTGAGACAGGCAAGAACAATTAGCCCGATGATCGACAGAAACGCAAAAAGACACCAAGCAGGATTCCTCCCCTTCGCCTTGGCATAGTAGGCAAGTCCGACAATTAACAAGGCGGTGCCCAGCAACTGAACGAGGACGCTCGGCGCAAATGCCCCAACGAGTTGAAGGACTATTCCCGGAATTCCGAATGCCAAACTGACGTTGTTGTATTTTGTAATCATCCCTGTTTCCTTTATCTGCTTAGCGGACGTGTATTAGGTTGCAAAAGTACCACCTATCTCGGTTGCCAGGTTCCTCCAACGTTGCTAAAAACTTAAAGCGCCCAATGATTGCGGTCCCCTGAATGTTTTTGTTAACCACGACAAACGGGATCCCGCCCTGAAGCCTAGAAAGCTCCTCAGCCAAGTACACCATGAGATTCGCTTGACGCACTATTCCTCCGTTATCGACAAAGCGAGCGAAGCCTATTGAATCACCGGTGGGGCCGCAAGGAAAGCGCGAAAAAGATCCCTCACCTTGAATGATTGCTCTTACGGATGATGAGGAACATCCGGATAATTGATCCGCATGACGCCGGAGATAAATTTTGTCACGGCTCCGGTTCGATGGGCTGGAATTGTTGGGTGGCGAGGTCGTAGGCGAAGAGTTTGGCGGTGGCGAGTTCGAAGAACCAGCCGTGGAGGCGGAGGGTGCCGGCGGCGAGGCGCGTGGTGACGGCGGGATAGGTGTGGAGATTCTCCAGCGCGAAGAGGACGTTTTCCCCGGCGGCGGCGGTGATGCGGTCGGCGCGCTCGGTGAGATGCTGGTAGTGGCGGTCCATCAATTCGCGGACGGGAGCGGCGGTGGCGATCCAGTCGCGCAAGTGCGGTATCTCTGCTGATTCCGGCAGACCATTGAGCAACGCCGTCATCGCCCCGCACTGTGAATGACCGCAGACCACGACGTCGCTCACGCCAAGTATTCTTACCGCAAACTCGATGGCCGCGGCGGTCGAATTTCGGCCGGGGACGTCCGCGCGGGGGACCATGTTGCCGACGTTTTTTACCACGAAGAGATCGCCGGGCTGGCTTTGCGTGATCAACTCGGCGATGACGCGTGAGTCCGAGCAGGTGATGAAGAGCGTATGCGGATTCTGTTCCTGCCGCGAGAGACGGTGGAAGAGCTGGCGGTACTTGCCGAGTTCGTCCTGCTGGAATTTGTGAACGCCCGCGATGAGTTGTTGCATGATAAGCAGCTAGTGGCTTGGGGTCGTTCCTGCCGATTTGTCAGGGTTGCTCTGTTTCTCAAGTTCCTCTTTGTAGAACTGCTTGCCCGCGTCAAACCCCTTGAGCCAAATTGGCATAAAAGCATTGTTGGCCTTCTTGCACTGCGGACATACATAAATCTGCATTTCCTTCTGCTTTTGAACAAAACACCCGCCGTTAACGTATTCCCATCCATGTGGGAAGTAGATCGCCTTCGCCTCAAGGTAGCCATCGGGATAGTTCCAAAGACCATAGTGGATCGGCACCGTCTGTCGCTCCATTTTGACATGGTGCACTTCACAGATAGCTACGTCACCCGATGGACGCATCGAGGAGCATCCGCACGGGAGCAGTAGGAGCATGAGCTTTGCAATTTGAAGGCGTCGCATTGCGAACTGATTAGACCATCTGGTAGAACCGTGAGGGAAGCACAAAAGCGAGTCCCCGCGCGAGGGAGGAGGTAGAAGGATTCGGTATGCGGTAAGAGGCGGACAGGAACCGGAAACGACAGAGATGCTTCGACAAGCTCAGCATGACAACCGGTATTGCAATCATTCATGCACGTTCGTACGCATCTGTTGGCAGGACACCGCCGAATATCGTTAATTTATAATTCTACTGGACATGGTATGGTGAAAGGGGTATAGTCGGCGCGTGAATTGTAAATCGAAGCATAACGGCAGCGAACAGAACGGCGCTCGTAGAGCGCCGCTACAGAGGAGTGACGACGGTGGAACGTCAGGGGGAAGAAGGAGCGCAAAAACATGCGTTTCTGCGAAACGAACCCGAATTATAGAGGGCAGTTTTTGCACGTATCAAACACGGAAGCAATCAGTTACAAGTTTACGGCGCTTTTTTCAATTCGGGTTCGTTTTTCCAAAATCAGACGTATTCGGGGGGGTTGACATTGCGGCGCGGCGGTGGCATTCAGTGTCGGGTGGGCGCCTACTGGATAGCATGAAGGATCTTCTCTCACTTTGCTTTGCATTGACGGTGCTGGCGGTGTCGGTGCGCGGCGCGGATGCGCCGGGGGCGAAGACTGCGGACGAGCTTTGGCAGTCGATCCAGACGATGCAACAGACGCCACCCAAGGACCGCGCGCAGATCCTTGAGCGACTGGACCAGTTGCACAGTGCGCTGGCGGAATTTGAGCGCCTGTTCCCGAGTGACCCACGGCATTGGGACGCCAAACTGCTGCGCCTAGAAGTGGAATACGGGTTGGCGCGGGCCAACAACCGTCCCACGGACGATGCCGCATTCTTCGCGTTGACGAAAGAGATTGTCGTAGCGACGGATGCTTCCGCGGAAACGAAGGCGGATGCGAGATACATGACGGCCGAGAGGCGGATGGAGGTGCTGGGGGCAGCGGAGTCGGTCACAAACGGGCCGGCGCGGGCGGCGGCGGACGCGGCGATCCAGGAGCTTCGCGTGAAATATCCGGATGACCCGCGTACGTTCCAGATTCAATTCGACGTGGCGGAGTTTTTTAAGACGCGTGATCCGCAAGCAGCCGAAGCCATTCTCCACGAGTTGGAAACCAGCAAGAATCCGCAGGTCGCGGCCGTGGCGCGCCAGGATTTGCTGGGGATGAAGAAGGAGCAGAATGTTACCCGGGTGCCGCTCGACCTGAAATTCCAGGCGGTGGACGGCACGACGGTGGACCTGGCGAAGTTGCGCGGGAAGGTGGTGCTGGTGGATTTCTGGGCGACATGGTGCGGGCCGTGCCGCATGGAGATTCCCAATGTCGTGGCGACGTATAACGCGCTGCACGGCCAGGGGTTTGAGATCATCGGCATCTCGCTCGACCAGGACAAGGAGCAGATGGTGAAATTTACGAAGGCAGCGGGCATGACGTGGCCGCAGTACTGCGACGGCAAGAAGTGGGAGAACGAAATCAGCGCCCGCTTCGGCATCGACTCGATTCCCGCGGCGTGGTTGCTGGACAAGAAAGGGGTCTTGCGTTCCACCGAAGCGCGCGGCGGCAATCTTGGGGAACAGGTCAAGAAGTTGTTGGCGGAATAGGGAACGGGCAGCAAGTTTCTTGACAGGCGAACGGCATGACAAATAGAGTGAACAACATGAAAACGATGACGCGTTCTCTTTGGATCTCGGGGTTTTTTCTATTGCTCACCAGCGTGGGCGCGCAGGCTCACGTGTTGCCCAATGACGTACATGGATTTGGCAGCGGGTTTGCGCATCCGTTGCACGGGCTGGATCATATATTGGTGATGGTGGCGGTTGGCCTGTGGTCGGCGCAACTCGGCGGGCGGGCGCGGTGGCTGGTGCCGGCAAGTTTCGTCGGCGTGATGCTGCTCGGCGGCGCGCTGGCGATGGCTGGGCTGCGCGTGCCGTTTACGGAAGAGGGAATTTTGCTTTCGGTGTTGGTACTCGGAATTTTGGTGGCCGTGGCCGCGCGGTTTCCTTTGTCGGCGAGCATGGCGATTGTGGGTATCTTTGCGTTTTTTCACGGACACTCGCACGGAACGGAAATGCCGGCCAATGCGGTCGGTTATTTATACGGCGCGGGGTTTGCGTTGGCGACCGTGTTGCTGCAGGCGAGCGGTATCGGGCTGGCGTACGTTGTGCGTTCTGCGAAACTACCTGTGGTGCGTTGGGCCGGCGCGGCGATTGCGGTGACGGGGATTTGTCTTTGGGCTTTCTAAATTGGCCCCGGAACGCGAATTGTTGAAACTCTTTTAAGGAAACCACCATGCAAACATTACTACGCGGTAAGGACTACATCGAGACGCCGGACTGGACGAAGGAAGAACTGGAGACCGTGCTCAATGTCGCGGATGATTTGAAAAAGCACTTTGCGCTTGGTGAAGCGCATCGGCTGCTGCAGGATAAGACGCTGTTCATGATGTTCTTCGAGCAGAGCACGCGCACGCGCAATTCGACGGAAGCGGCGATGACGCAACTCGGCGGTCACGCGCACGACTTGACGCCCGACAAGATGCAGATTTCCCACGGCGAAACGCCGAAGGACACGGGCAAGGTGCTGTCGCGCTACGGTCACGGCATCGCGATTCGGAATTGTTTCTACGGTGTCGGCAACCAATACCTCCGCGAAGTGGCCGAGCACGCTTCCGTGCCGGTTGTCAGTTTGCAGGACGACGTGGATCATCCGCTGCAGGCGATTGCGGATTTGATGACGATGCGCGAGAAGTACGGCAACAACCTGCGCGGCGTAAAGTGCCTCGTCTCGTGGACGTATGCACCCGCGTATGCGCGTCCGCTCAGCGTGCCGCAGGGATTGATCTGGTTGCTGCCGCGCTTCGGCATGGACGTGACGTTGTCGCATCCGAAGGAATTTAATTTGATGCCGAGGACGGTTGAGGCGGCGAAGAAATTCGCGAAGGAAAACAAGACCAAATTCGAGATCATCCACAACATGGACGATGGGTTCAAGGACGCCATCGTCTGTTATCCGAAGTCGTGGGGCTGTCATCAATATCTTAACGACCAGGGCGTGCCTGAAGCCGAGCGCAAAGAGGCGGGCATGAAGATCCTTAATAAATACAAGAGCTGGGTCTGCACCGAGAAGCGGATGAAGATGGCGAAGAAGGAAGCCTGTTACATGCACCCGCTGCCCGCCGACCGCGGTGCGGAAGTCGAGGATGCTGTTATTGACGGCCCGCAATCGGTCGTGTTCGACCAGGCGGAGAATCGCCTGCACACGGTGAAGGCGATCCTGTCGCTGGTGATGGGCGGAAGACCGTAATGTGAAATACAACCGTTTCGAAGACCTGCCTGTATGGCAAGCCGCGATGAAGCTCACCGAGCAGGTCTTCACTGCTACGGAGAACAAGGCGTTCAACTACAAAGGCGATCTACGCAGCCAGCTTCAGCGGGCGGCGTTGTCCGTCGCCAATAACATCGCCGAAGGGTTCGAGCGCGGCACGACGCAGGAGTTGATCACATTTCTCTATATCGCGCGCGGTTCAGCGGGTGAAGTGCGCTCCATGTTGTGTTTGTGTGAGCGGCTGCCAACGTTCGGGCATTTGAAATCTGAGATTTCAAATCTCAAATCACAAGCAGAATCCATCTCCCGTCAACTCCGCGCCTGGGCCGATAGCCTGCAGAATACCGAGATCAAAGGTCAAAGATACCTGACTGACAAGACGCGGACTGTCGATGAACAGAAAAAACGAGCCGAAGCATTCCTTGTAAAGTTGAAGTCGGCGCAAAAGAAAGGCGATTCAGTATCCGACCCCAAGTGAAGCAAGTCACCAAACGTTCCTGCGTACTCTCTCAATACGTGCCCAGAGGTTTTGATCCATTTCTTGCCGCCAAACACCGCCCAATAGGTGATTGAAACGGGGATTTGTTTGCGCCTGCTGCTCCACCCGATCAATAAATGCTGGACCGTGAAAAGCTAGCAAGTTCTCAAGCGGACCAGCGGCCAAAATGGCTACCTGTTCGTCGGTCAACTCTCGCTGTAGAATCTGCTGAATCGCTTCCCATGCAACTTCTGGTGCTTCCATGCAAGCGTCGAACATCGTTTGGTCACTCTCAAACCACTCTTTGACAACCTCACTGACAACAAATTCTGGCATGGGATGCTGGTTATCCTTCAGAAATGAAATAGCCCGATGTTCTCGATGTTGATTCGGCCGGGTAGTTTCAACAGGAAGAGCGCGGCGGACGCGAGGTCTTCGACTTGCAGGACGCCCTGGCGGACTTCACCCTCGTTTTGGGGCGGGGGAACCTGGACGAGGCCGGGGCAGAGACAGTGGACGTGGATGCCGTATTCGCGGACTTCGTGTTGCAGCGCTTCCGACAAACCCATAATGCCGAATTTCGAGGCGCAGTAGGGGCCGGCTTGCGGGTAGCCGTGTTTGGCGGCTTGCGAGGCGATGTTGATGATGTAGCCGGAGCGTTGCGCGATCATCGTTGGCAACACGGCTTGCGTCATCAGGAACGTACCGGTCAGGTTTGTGTCGAGCACCTTGTGCCAGTCTTCCTCGGAGCAGTCGACGATCTTGCTGCCCACGCCGACGCCGGTGTTATTGACGAGAATGTCGATGGAGCCGAAGCGTTGCTTCGCGGTGTCCACCACTTTTACGACCTCCGTTTTTTTGCGAACATCGCAGGCGACACTCACGGCGTTCTCAAGCGACAGCGCGCGGCGCGAGGCGATGACTACGTTGGCGCCTTCACGCAGCAGTGCTGTGGCAATGGCCCGGCCGATGCCGCTGCCGCCGCCGGTGATGATGGCCGTCTTTCTCGAGAGGGTTTCCATAAGAATTGCGAGGGTAGTCATCTGGCTCGACGTTCACAAGAATTATTGCGATAGTCGCGGCTTCTTATGGGTAAGCAAAACCGTCACGACGTCGGATTCATCATTATTGGAGTTTTCAAATTGGTGAAGGGCATATTGTTGCTCGCCCTGGCGTGGTCGCTGATTCACAAGGATACGGCGGAGGTCATCCGTTACTGGGCCCACGTGTTCCAAGTCGACACGGATAGCAAGTTTGTCCAACACTGGCTGGTTGAAGTAGGCTTGGTGCAGCAGCGCGATTTGGCCTTGGTCGTCACAACATCGCTTTTTTACTCAGCGCTCCTTTCGACGGAAGGCATGGGCTTGCTGCTGCAAAAAGTCTGGGCGGAATATCTCACCTCGATCATCACGGCGTCGTTCATTCCGATCGAAATCTACGCGGTGGCCAGACACAGCACCATTCCGCGCATTACCCTGTTATTGGTGAACGTTCTCGTCGTGGTCTATCTGGTGTTTCGGCTGGGCCAGCGAAAAAATTCCGGTGCATCTCCCGCAAGCTGATATCCGCCGGTCTTATTTCGAGACGGTTTCGAGATGGAATTTGTGCAGGAAGCGATGCACCACGGGCGCGAATATCACGCCCACGCTGGTAATGAAAGCCACGCCGCTGAAGAGCGCGTAGAACGAGGCGAACCATTTGCCGGCGTCATTATGCAGTTCGTTGACGGGCCCCATGCCGGACAAAATCATGGAGGCGTTGACCAACGCATCCAGCCAACCGAGTCCTTCGCTGAGATGATAGCCGAGGATTCCGATCCCGAGGCACACGCCCACCAGGCCGACTCCCATTCCCAAGTGGCGCAGCAGACGGCGATGGTATCGGGGCCGGGGCGCCAGCGGCTCTTGTCGATGCTCGAACATGCGCCGAGCTATACCGCTTTCCGCTCTTTGCGGCTAGAGGAATTTCCGGAGGTCGTCTTCGTTGCCCTTGGCAGCGAGAACGTAGATTTTGTCACCGACCGTCCAACTCGCGGTGGTCATGTTGTTCACGCGAGCGAATTGGGCCGACGGGCTGAGAGGTGGATCAGGCAATGCCGAGCGGTCGACGATGAAAAGGAACAAATCATTGTCGTGGCCGCGATCGAGGCAGACGAGCGAGACCCGCTGGCCGTGCCAGGCGATCAGGGCGCAGCCCTCCGCGGGCAACTTTTCCATCTCCTTTGTCAGCACGTAGTCAGAGGCCCCGTGGTTCTTGCCGAGGAATTGGCGGATGGCACCCAGGTCGTTCGTTTCGAGCATCATCTTGTATTCACCCGAGACCAGCTTCGCCATGTTCTTGCGGTAGGCCTGGAAGGTCGTCGTCTCCGGCTGCCGCAGTAGGAAACCGGCGAGCACGGCCAGCACGATAGCGGCGGCCGCCGCAGTCCACAGGGCGGGGCGCTCCCACCAAATGGCCGGGCGGACGATCTTGCGTTCCGTGAGAATCTGCCGCGCCAAATCCATCGGCGCGTTAATCTCCCGGAATTTCTCGCGCATCGCGGCGTCGACGGCACATTGTTTCTCGAACCAGCGGCCCAGTTCCGGGTCGCGCTGGGCCTGGGCGAGCGCTTCGGCAAAGAACGGATCGCTCGCCTCGTCGAGGCCCGGTCGATAC
>Ga0207145_1095_pt1 | contig 10885 bp, 12 predicted proteins | sample Alteio_BWMinHeat_35_FD_153578 | JGI IMG/M metagenome (GOLD analysis project Ga0207145, IMG submission 153578) | Enriched cells from forest soil in Barre Woods Harvard Forest LTER site, Petersham, Massachusetts, United States -... | ecosystem: Environmental > Terrestrial > Soil > Temperate forest >...
TGGTGACATTGAATTCAAGTTATTGCGATGAACAAGCAGTCGTGCTGTTTGCTCACCAACAACAAAAAGGGATTTTTGTAAAAAAAGCACTAGCAAGTGGACACTTAGATACGCTGGGCGCCTCACCTGATAGAGTCAAACACGCTATCCGTTTTGTGTTATCGCAACCCGGCGTGACGAGTGTGTTAATTGGTACGCTGAATGCAGCGCATTTACGGGAAGCGGTAGAGGCGGTGTGATTCTTCCCTCACACTAATTGTGATAACAGCGTACACGCTGGAACAATAATGGGTTTATGGTAAGAAAAACAGTCGATGTTAATATGCTCCATATCCATCGCGACTTGAAAGGCATGTTTTGCTTTGGTTTGTTGTTGGAATATTTCAAGATGACGGCTTAGGGGTGTATTTTCTGAACTTTTTACTTCTACCAAAAACCAAGGATGATTATCTTTGGTGATGATAAAGTCAACTTCACGTTTTTCTTTGTCCCTTAAAAAGTATAAGGCATACTTTCCGAAACCAGTATCTGTCCAAAAATGCACGGCTTTTAGAAGATGTGCAGCAATAAAATTTTCTGCGCGTAGACCGATGTCCTCAACGTCAGACCAGTCCCATAAATAAATTTTGGGTTCTTTTAACAAAGACCGGGAGATATTTTTCGACCAAGGTTTAATTGTAAAGCAATAATAGAATGCATTTAATAATGTTATCCAACGGCGTATGGTATCAATGGAGACGCGTATTTTATTTGAAAGATTGGTGTAACTCACCAATTGCCCTGCTTGATGCTTTAATAATTCTGCCAGCATTTCTAATTGGTCCACTTCTTGAATGTGACTTAAGTCACGAATATCGCCGCGAAATAATTGTTCTTGCCGTAATTGTTTCCAGCGTCGCGAGAAACGTTGGTTTTTCTTTAAGAAAGGTTCTGGAAATCCGCCGAACTCTAGCAACGTTTGGAAAAGTTGAGGGTTGATCTGTTTTGGCGGCTGGATTTCTTGGTGAGGAAGATCAGTCGTGAGGCACTCAGCCACTGAGACTGGGTGAATGCGGTATGGGAAGTAGCGGCCCATGAGACTGTCTCCCCCTGTTCGGTAAATATCTAATTTTGAACTCCCGGTCACCACTATATTGAGCATGTCCTTATAGGTGTCAAAAAAACCTTTTAAGAATATTTTCCATCGGCGATATTTGTGCAATTCATCAAACATGATGATAGGCGTTGCAGCGTGTAGTTTGTGAGGTTCAATTTGTTCTGCAACCGTTTTAGGCCCTTTTAAAATGATTTGCCTATGATCTTGGTTGTCCCAATTGAGGTACACAAATTGTTTTGTGAGCGCTTGAGCTGAGAGACCAATAGTCGTCTTTCCTACTTGACGAGGTCCTGCTAAAAACAGCATTTGTTTGTGGTGCTGAAAATGGTCAATGATTACATTATCATATAGTCTTTTCATGCTGACTATTTTACGATGTGTCGTAAAATAGTCAAGACCAATCTACGAGGTATCGTAAAATAGTCATGACCAATTTACGATACCTCGTAGATTGGTCAGGAGTATTCCTTGATCAATTTCATCTTTAAAACATGCAATTTCTTTTCTAAACCAACAGGATAGGGATTGTTACCGTGCGTGCTATGAAAGTGCTGAGTTGCTTTAAGGGCATGTTCACGGATGTCGTGTATGGACACAGGTTTTTGGATAAATATACCGTTTGAGAAGATAGGTTCCAGTAAATCAACGTAGGCATCATAATCATGCAGTGGTATGGCAGGTAATGGTTTTTCTAATAGGACGTGTTCGGGGGTATCATCGATACCGAGGGTGAGATCATAAATGACATCAGTAACATACTGGTTGTTGCAGAAAAAACGGCGGACTTGGTGCCGGCCAGGGTTGGATGTTTTAACGGGTTGTTCTGATATTTTTATTTTGTATTGCCAAATACCTTGTTGGTCGCACAGGGCAGACAATTTGTAAACACCGTCCAGTGCGGGCTGATTATAGGCTGTGGCGAGATGGGTGCCTACACCCCAAGCAGAGATTTTAGCTCCCTGTTGTTTCAGCTGACGGATGACCTCTTCATCCAGTGAATTACTGGCAAGAATATTGGTCTCCTGAAAACCGGCTTCATCCAGCAGCACTCTCACTTTGATACTTAAGTCTGCTAAATCGCCTGAATCTAGGCGTACACCGAGTAAATCGCTGCCAGATTGCCGTAGTTTTTCCCCAATATGGATGGCATGTTTCGTGCCTGTTAACGTGTTATACGTATCAACAAGCAGGATGCTATTATGCGGCATGACGTTTGTATAGGCTTCAAAAGCATGTTCTTCGTTAGGAAAGGCAGTGACCCAGCTGTGTGCATGCGTACCGCGCACGGGAATATCAAATAATTTTCCTGCCAGGGTGTTGGAAGTGGCGACACAACCGCCAACATAGGCAGCCCTGCTGGCTGATACTGCACCATCCGGTCCTTGCGCGCGACGCATGCCAAATTCAATGACGGGATCATTTTCAGCTGCGCGGCATACTCGAGATGCTTTCGTGGCGATTAATGTTTGAAAATTGAGAATGTTCAGTAAGGGAGTTTCGAGTAATTGGCATTGGATCAAGGGGCCTTCGATTCGCAAAAGAGGGGTATGGGGAAAGACAATCGTTCCTTCAGGAATGGCATCTACATCACAGGTAAAAGTGACTTGTTTTAAATAGGCAAGGAATGCATGGGGAAACAGAGGTTCATTGTAGGGGTTTTTTAGGGAAGCGAGGTAGGCTAAATCATCTGATTGAAAATGCCATTGTTTGAGGAAGTCCACCACACTGGCTAAGCCGCAGCTGAGGGCATAATTGCCGCGAAACGGTGCTTTACGGAACAATAGATGAAAAGCTGCCTTTTGTTCGTGCATACCTAGCTTCCAGTAGCCATAACCCATTGTTAATTGGTAGAGATCGGTCAAAAGCGGTGAATATGAATACGGCGGCACTTTTTATTCTCCTGAGATTTCAGCATAATGGGTTTTTCTTTACATAAGCGGGCTAACACGTGGCCATTCATCATAAATTGATCGTATTGTTGGGATTATCAATGTTATTGGCGGGTTGTTCAACTGGCATGGGTGGGGGATCAACCGCATCGGACAAGGGGATGCAATATTTGTTGGGACGTGGAGTGCCGCAAAGTGATGTTAAGGCATTTGAGTATTTTAAGAAAGCAGCAGACGAAGGCGATCCATTTGCAGAAAATGAAATAGCATATCTGTATGCCACTGGAAAAGGTACACCTCGGGACAAGACAAAAGCGTTTTTGTACTATCAGAAGGCAGCGCAAAAAGGCTTGGTCAGCGCAGAATACAATCTGGGGCTTATGTACCTGCATGGCATAGGCACGCCACCTAACCGTGCGCTTGCGATGCAGTGGTTTAGAAAGTCAGCGGGGCGTGGTTTTGAACCGGCAAAGCAAGCGCTCTCTGAATCATAATAGTATGCCGCTACCGCGTAAGCGTTTTGGCCAGCATTTTTTGCAGGATCAGACAGTGATTCAGCAGATCATCACGGCGTTTGCTCCCCGAATGGGAGACTGTTTGCTTGAGATTGGTCCTGGGCAAGGCGCATTGACCTTTCCGTTGTTAAAACAAATGAAGCAGCTTAGTGTCATTGAATTGGATCGTGATCTGATTCCCATGCTGCAGGCGCGAGGGACATCCTTGGGGGAATTGACAATTTACCAGGCAGATGCCTTGGAATTTGATTATGCACGCCTTCGGCAAGATGAGACGCTTTTGCGGATTATTGGTAATTTACCATACAATATTTCAACACCCCTGATTTTTCATTTGTTAGATTACACTACTATCATTGCTGATATGCTTTTTATGCTGCAAAAAGAAGTAGCGGAACGGTTGGCGGCTGTCTCAGGTGGAAATCATTACGGACGATTGAGTGTGATGGTGCAATATCGGTGCCAGGTGCAGCGTTTGTTTGATGTATCTCCTCAGGCATTTTACCCGCCGCCGAAAGTGCAATCGAGTATTGTGCACCTTGTCCCTTATCGCGAACTCCCCTATCGTGCTAAAAATGAAATACTGTTTTCATCACTTGTCAAAGAGGCATTTGGGCAACGTCGAAAAACCTTACGAAATAGTTTAAAACATAGGATACAGGGAGCAATGTGGGCACACCTGCCTGTTGATCCAGCGATGCGCGCAGAAAATGTATCGGTACAGGATTTTGTTAAGCTGAGTAATGCACTGAGTGCAATAGGATAATACATGGCTACTTATGTGATTGGGGATGTGCAAGGCTGCTGGGTTGAGTTAGAAAAATTACTTGCTGTCATCGAATTTCATGTTGTCAAAGATACGCTTTGGTTTACGGGGGATTTAGTTAATCGCGGCCCTCAATCGTTGGAAGTGTTGCGTTTTGTTAAATCGTTAGGCGAAAAACATATTTGTGTGCTCGGTAACCATGATTTGCACTTATTAGCCGTGGCCTATGATACGCAAACACAGCATCCTCGCGATACCTTGGCACCTATTTTAAAGGCGCCTGATCGAGATAGTCTGATAAATTGGCTGCGTTACCGTCCCTTATTTTTCTATGATGCCCGCAGCGGATTTGCATTAGCACATGCTGGTATAGCACCAGCCTGGGATGTGCAGCAAGCCAAACAATGCGCATACGAAGTGGAGGCTGTGTTGCAAGGCAATGAGGCGTTTTTTTTTCTGAGAGACATGTATGGCAATCAACCTGATAGATGGAGTAATGAACTGCACGGCATCGAACGTTTGCGTTGTATCACGAATTATTTTACACGTATGCGATATTGTTATCCTGACGGTCGTTTAGAACTGTCTTGCAAGGCAGCGCCTGCAAACAAGCCCCCGCATCTTATTCCATGGTTTGAGGTGCCAGCTCGCACGAATGCAACTCTCAATATTGTGTTTGGTCATTGGGCCGCTCTTAATGGTCGGGTGGATGTGCCCCATGTCTATCCTATGGATACAGGATGTGTGTGGGGGAATTGTTTAACCGCCATGCGGTTGGAGGACAGGAAACGGTTTCATGTGCCATGTGCAGTGCCCTAGATACGCCTGCCTTTGCTTCTAGGGGGTGGCGCTATCTTCTCAACAAGGCAAGCATATGTTACCAAAACGTGATTATTTCCACTTTTTTCCTTGGTAAAACGTGATTTTTATCACATTTTACCAAGGAAAAATGAGTCCCCTTGAGGGTGGGTATATCCCATCATGATGTGATTTTTTGTACTCACTATGTTACCGCACGTCCATTATTGCTGGATGGCAGTCCTATGATATCATGTCCATTGATATGTATTTTTTTACTCATTTTTATACTTCATGGAGTCAATCATCATGCCAGAATATATCATGTTATTCCGCTTTACGACTAAGGGTGTCCAGAATATCAAAGATGCACCCACCAGGATTAGTGTTGTCAAAAAAATATTTGAACAAAATAAAGGGAAAGTGAAAACGTTATATTCGTTACTTGGTCAATATGACACTATGTGCATAGCTGAAGCACCTGATGATGAAACGATCGCTAAAATTTCCCTACAAATTACATCACAGGGTAATGTTACAACAGAAACGTTGCGTGCATTCTCTGAAGAACAAACACTGAAGATAATAAAAGAAATTGCCACTGCATAACAAATGACACAGGCACTTTCTAAGGATTGACACGGTATGGATAGAAAAACTTCTTCTCTCCAAGACGTTGCGGCGCCGGACGGCGTTTGCTTTGGTTGCGGCTCAAAAAATGCAAATGGCCTGCGAATTAAAAGCTATTGGGATGCTGATGATAGGCACATCATGATGACGCATATCCCTGATGCACATTTCGTTGGTTGGCCGTCGCTCGTCTATGGAGGATTAATCAGCTGTCTCATTGATTGTCATTCTAATTGGACGGCAATGGCAAACCATTACCGTGCAGAGGGTCGTGAGGTAGGAACGTTACCGCGTATCGATTGCGTGACTGGTTCTCTGGGTGTGAAGTACATCAGGCCAACGCCGATGGGCGTACCGCTGACACTGAAGGCGCATGTCGAAGGACACATCGGACGAAAAACACGTGTGTTGTGTGAGGTATACGCCGGCGGTATCTTGACGGCGTTAGGCGATTCGATTTTTGTGCGGGCGGATGTCGGTCATTTAGCAAAAACGGCCAATATCGCAACATGATCGCTTATGCATGCGTCTCAAATATCGTTTAAGCGCTCCAAACAAATAAAACTATACGCATAGGCATTGTTTTCATCAGCGTTATGATCCGTGCGGGAGGTTTCTTGCCACGCTTTGTTGTCTAATAGGGGAAAGTAGGCATCACCATCCTCAACCGTATGATGGATGAGGGTGAGGTAGAGGCGTTGAATCTGCGGCAGGCATTGCGTATAAATATCAACGCCGCCAATAATAAAAATTTCTCCTGTGTGATGTGCGTGTGCCAGTTGAATCGCTTCGTTGAGCGAGGCGGTGATGTGGCATCCAGGGGCATGAAAGAGGGTATTGCGTGTCAGAATAATATTTAAGCGGTTGGGTAAGGCCTTGCCTATGGATTCATAGGTCTTGCGTCCCATGATGATGGCATGTCCGGTTGTAAGTGTTTTAAAGTGCTTGAGGTCGGCGGGTAAGTGCCAGGGAAGTTGGTTGTTTTTTCCAATCACCCTATTGTCTGACATCGCCACAATGGCGGATAAGGCAGGGGGGTTAGTAGAGTGGCTAGGCATCGCGTGTTCTCCAGAAATCTTGCTTTCTATATCTGGCTATTTTCGTTACCATTGTCAACTTATATTTGAACTGGTGTGTTACTATGACATCGAGCCATTTGCCGAGTTATACCGAGTTGGCTGAGACAGTCAATAAAACGGGGTTAAGCATGCATGTTTCCCAAATCCACGGGATATTGTGCGGCATTCTGTGTGGTGATTTGCATCAGACAATAGCTTGGGAGACCTTGCTTGCAAAAGGTGCGCAAGTGGATGTGGCACGCGGATTATTGCAATCTCTCTACGATGTCAGTGCAGAGCAGTTGAAGGAATTCTTGTTTGAATTGCAATTATTGTTGCCATCGGATGCAGAAGGGTTGCCAGAGAGAGCAGAAGCTCTGACCTTGTGGTGTCAGGGATTGTTAATTGGTTTAAAGTTAACGAATGTGCCAATAAAAGGCCGTGAGGCGAGTGATCTGACGGAAGCTATTCAAGACATTGTTGAAATTGCCAAAATGAATTATGAAGAGGTGATTGCGAATGAAGAGGATGAAGTCGCTTATAGTGACTTGGTAGAATATGTGCGTATGGCGGTGATTCTTATTTATCAAGATTTACGTGAAGGAAGTCATCATGATCGCCATGAGTGAATATGCGCAGCGTCGTAAGGCATTAATGCAGAGCATTAGTTCGGACGGGATCATTATCCTCCCTTCTGCTTCGGAGATACCCCGCAATGGTGATTCTACTTACCAGTTTCGTCAAAGCAGTAATTTTTATTATTTAACGGGATTTGAAGAGCCTGATGCTGTGCTGGTATTGTTACCCAATCGCAAAGAAGGGGAATATGTATTATTTAACCGAAAGCGTGATCGCACTCACGAAGTGTGGGATGGCCCGCGAGCAGGGCTAGAGGGGGCATGCAAGCACTATTTGGCAGATCAAGCGGTTGATATCACTGAATTTGAAGAGAAGTTGTCTGATCTTGTTGCCGGAAAAGCATCTATTCATTATCCACTTGGGGTGGATAAAAAATTTGATGGCATCATGATGCGCTGCCTCAATGGATTACGTGCAAAAATTCGCAGTGGTGTGTTATCTCCAATACAATTCGTCGACATTGAACCAATTATTCATGAAATGCGGTTATATAAAAGCCCTGCTGAAATTGCAGTGATGCAAAAAGCGGTGGATATCACGCAACAAGCACATATTCGCGCTATGCAAGTCTGCAAGCCCGGTATGTATGAATATCAGCTTGAGGCAGAGTTACTGCACGAATTCAAACAGCAGGGTGTGCAATCCCCCGCTTATACGTCCATCGTTGGTGCTGGCGCTAATACCTGTGTGTTGCATTACGTCAGCAATAACCAAAAAATTAAAGATAACGATTTAGTGTTAATTGATGCAGGGGCAGAATATCAAAATTATGCTGCCGATATTACGCGCACTTTCCCTGCGAATGGGCGATTTTCAGCGGAGCAACGTGCTATTTACGAACTTGTATTAGAATCCCAGCGTGTTGCGATTCAAGCACTGAAGCCAGGTGTATCGTGGATGACAGCTCAGAATAATATTGTAACGGTGATTACGCAGGGCTTGATTGATCTTGGCATATTAAAAGGTAAGCGTGATGTGCTGATTGAAAAACAAGCCTATTTACCTTTCTATATGCATCGTTCTGGTCATTGGTTAGGGTTAGATGTGCACGATGCAGGGTGTTATCGTCAGGGTGAAAAATGGTGTTCTTTAAAACCAGGGATGGTGTTAACAGTTGAGCCGGGAATTTATATCTCATCGGATATTCCTGGCGTGGAAGAGCGCTGGCATCATATTGGGGTACGTATTGAAGATGATATTTTAGTCACCGCAGAGGGGTGTGATGTGTTAAGTAAAGCCATCCCTAAGGAAATTGTGGATGTGGAAGCTGTCATGGCGAAATGAGGCTTTTATATGCGGTATGATCTTATCATTGTAGGTGGTGGTTTAGTAGGAACCAGTTTAGCGGTCTCATTGCGCCAATCGGGTTTGACGATCGCCTTGATTAATGCGCGACCGCCGAGTAACGATGATCCGCGCTTATTTGGATTGAGCCAAACCAGTTGTCAATTTTTGGAAAATTTGGATATCTGGAATGAGCTGGCATTACATGCGACGCCTATTCATGCAGTGCATGTATCGCATCGTGGCCGTTTCGGGGCGGTTCGTTTGACGCGTGAGGATGCGTCACTCTCTTCCTTGGGTCACGTTATTCCCGCGCGTTTGATTGAGGAAATACTGCATCAAAGAATGGTAGAAAATGCCAATATTTCCCTGTATTGTCCAGCAACCTTACTATCGCTTGAGCAAAACGCTAGCGAAGTGGTTGTTCACTTAGACACAGCATCGGGTCGGCAAATGCTCACCGCTCCTATTGTGATAGGAGCAGATGGAGCAGCGTCACGTGTTAGATCGGAGCTCAGGATAAGCGCTGAAGTAGTCGATTATCAACAAAGCGCTATTGTGACAAAGACCTTGCTTGCACGTTCGCATCATCATGTTGCCTACGAGCGATTTAATGAGCATGGTGCAATTGCGATGCTTCCCTTACCTCGTAATGAATGTGCCACTATTTGGACATCTCACACGGATGACATAACACGCCTGATGAGTATGCCAGAGGATGCATTTTTGGAGGCGCTTCAAACAGCATTTGGTTACAGGCTAGGAAGATTTCGATCAATCAGTCAGCGTGATACTTTTCCATTGTGTATGACAAAAGCAGAAAAAACCGTTGAGCAAAAGGTGCTGCTCATTGGAAATGCAGCACATACCTTGCATCCTGTTGCAGCACAAGGATTCAATTTAGCATTGTATGAGGTTGCTGCAATTTCAGAAGCTATTTTGGAGAAACAAGGAGAGCAACCTTTGTCCGCTGCGGATCTGCAGCGTATCAGTGATGTTACTCAGAGGCAGCGGACGATGAGTGTGGGGCTGTCTCATCACTTGACGCAGCTTTTTTCAACTCGTTCGTTAGTTGCCGGGTTGTTTTTGCAAATGGGCATGACAGGATTGGATATGATTCCGCCTCTTAAAAAGACATTCTTAAATACGATGTTAGGAAGAGTAAAATCGACTCCTCGTCTCTTACTGGGAGGAGTACATGGCTGAAGAGAGTGGTGGTATTAAGAAAAACAATTATTCTAAACAGTACATCGAAACTGAGCTCATTGCCATTGTTAAACAATTGTTGAAAGAATCTGGTGAAATTTTTCAACGGGACATTAAATTAGAGGCATCGCTTCAACGTCACCTTGGTATTGATAGCCTGAGCCGTGCTGAATTATTTCAACGTATCGGTAAAAAATTTCAAGTTGATATTTCCGACCACCTATTAATGACAGCGGATACACTGAATGATATCGCTACCTATTTGTGTAGTGACGTTTCTGGCATCAAGCTATTTAACCAACACGCTATGCTTGCTTCTCATGGAGAGCGTCCGCATCTCGATATGACTTCAGCAACCTCGTTGGTTGATGTACTGTTGCGTTTCGGACAGGAAGCCCCTGACAAAGTGCATGTGTATTTTCAAGATGAAGACGGTCGTGATGAAGTCATTACCTATGGTCAATTATTAAGATTATCATCGCAGGTTAGCAACGGTCTTAGAGAACGTGGCTTGAAAGAAGGTGAGACGGTTGCCATTATGCAACCTACTACACCCGGGTTTTTCTATACATTTTTTGGTATTTTACTTGCGGGCGGCATCCCTGTTCCTATCTATCCTCCATTTCGTCTCCAATTGCTCGAGCGTATGTGGGTAAATCTTTTCCGCTCCATTCGCCGCTAATCGCCATGAACTTAAATCCAACCCTTCAATGAGGGCTGGATCAATTTTGTCTACGCAAAGTTCATACGCAAAATTGGGCGCGCCAGAGATGGTCGCTCTGTGCCGATGAATCGCCCATAACCATCGTTGCGGATGATTCAAAAATGAAAATGGCGTCATCAAAACTAAGGGGATACCATGGTATAAACTACCAAGCCACATCCCGATCAATCCTAAATCATGATATAAGGGAAGCCAACTCACAACCACATCCTCTGATGTCACCTTAGCACTCTTGCCATAGGCGCGGATATTAGACAATAAATTATAGTGCGTGAGTAAG
>Ga0207145_1096_pt1 | contig 10781 bp, 8 predicted proteins | sample Alteio_BWMinHeat_35_FD_153578 | JGI IMG/M metagenome (GOLD analysis project Ga0207145, IMG submission 153578) | Enriched cells from forest soil in Barre Woods Harvard Forest LTER site, Petersham, Massachusetts, United States -... | ecosystem: Environmental > Terrestrial > Soil > Temperate forest >...
AAAAGGTGCGGCTGGAAACGGCCGATGGGGTGCGCTTGCCTTTGGGGGACATGGCGAACGTTTATCTGGAAGACGGGCCAGTCCAGATCAGCCGGGAAAACGCCCAGCGGCGGATCGTCATCGAGTGCAATGTGACCGGGCGCGATGTGGGCAGCTTCGTGCAGGAAGCGCAGGGGGTCGTCGATGCCGCGGCCAAGTTGCCACCCGGCTACTTCATCACGTGGGGGGGACAGTTTGAGAATCAGCAGCGGGCGTCGCGGCGTTTCATGGTGGTGGTGCCGTTGACGGTGGCGATCATTTTCTTTCTGTTGTTCAGTTCATTCAACTCGGTGAAGCAGGCCTTCTTGATTATCACCAACATCCCGTTCGCCCTGCTCGGCGGCATCCTCGCGCTGGTGATCGGGCGGTTCAATCTGAGCGTGTCTGCCAGCGTCGGTTTCATCGCGTTATTCGGTGTCGCCGTGCTCAACGGCATCGTGATGGTCAGTTATTTCAATGAGCTACGTCGTCGGGGCCAGCCTATCGAGGAGGCCGTCGTGCAAGGCGCGGCATTGCGCCTGCGCCCGGTCCTCATCACCGCGCTCGTCGCCGCGTTGGGGCTCGTCCCGATGTTATTCGCCACAGGGCCCGGTTCGGAAATCCAAAAGCCTCTCGCCGCCGTCGTCATCGGCGGCCTGGTCTCCTCCACATTCCTGACACTGTTTGTCCTGCCGGTACTTTACCGCTGGTTTGAGGAAAAGCGGAAAGGTGGGTAAGAAGGAAGAGCCAGTGTTCGTGTCAACCGGGGATGAGTAGGCGGTCTGATTGCATCAAGAATCAGGTGCGGACATACGATTATGCGGGGCTGACCGCTTCACTTCACGTGATTACGAAAAACGAACTGACCCGCTTTTTACCACGTTTTCTCAAGCTTTTGAGCATTTCGTCAATATGTTCTGCCGTCATCGCGCCCGTGACTGTAATTCTTTCAATGGCACTTCTGACATTGGAACAAGTTTGTAGCGCCGCATTTCCACAATCTTGATTTTGTCCGGGTGCGATCCGGGCGTAAACTCGATCAGCACCAAGGATCCGTCTTTCATTTCCTGAATACCGACCGGTCTCAGAATAAGACTTTGATATCGGTCGTGGGCGAAATCGATACCCTGCATGATTTGCGTTTTAGAAAGATGGTCCTTCGTGCTCTGCCATCAAACGCCGCTTGGATAAACGTAGTGTTCTGGAATTGTGAAGCGCTCGCCTTGGACAAGCCCACTTACACGTGCGCCACGATCCATAGAAAATGCGTCCAGCTTCGCGGTCTGCTCCTCTACAGCCTCGAAGCTGAGGAATTCACAGCGTGGCACGAGCGATTGGAACGAGGGCCGGAGCAATTGGGCCTGCACTCTTTCTCGCCTTTTGGTACCTGCAACAATGTACAGATCGATCTGATTGTTGGGTTGCGCCAAAACCAAATCGTTAAGTCTCAGAAGTCCGCTGTAAATCTGGGTTGTCGATTCTATCTCGAATGCCTTACGGATGACGTTCTTCGTTAGCCAGAGCGTGTCGATATTCTGCACGATTCGACGAGTGTTCTCATCGAAGCCGAAGTTCGGCAATTTAGCCAATGTGTGACCAGAGAAGGAATGGTCTTGGTACGAGAGATTTCTATCATTCGGTGGTATCCAAACCGAACACCCTTCCGCGAGGCCGAGACAGATCAACCCCCACTGCATCTTCGAATGCATTGCGTCGGTCTTGGGAAGTTTTAGGAAATCACTCTCGGCTTCGACGGCTTCTGCGCCCGTCCGTTTGGGGAACTTATTGAGAAACTCAGTGACGTTGAGCTTGGGGTGTTTTGTTGTCTGGAGAATGTATGCGCCATCCTCATGAAACACATCTATCTTACGAGTCGGTACTCTGCTCAACATCTCGATCACGATGGAGCGCGGCAGAACGAGAACGTTATCCGCTGAACCGCAGACCAAGAGGACAAAGTCGCCGAATTTCGTTTGGGGATAGCCGAAATCAGTCCTGACAACTTCTTGCGAGAGTCCAAAGAAGTATTTGTGCCCGCCGAGCAATTTGGAGTAGTTGATTGAAGAACTGAAAGCCATACCGAATTGAAAAACACGACTCTTACCAACTAGCGTTGCCTTGCCGTACCGGCCTTGCAATTTCCGAACGACTTCCTGAACAATCAGCGGTGCATTCATTGTTCTGTAGAGTTGGATTCGAAGGTCTCGCCGCAGGCAAAACATATGTAGTGGTCAGTAACGCCTTCGATAAGCCTGACGTAGTTCCTTTTGCCGTCAACCAAGTGCGCTTCAGACTCCATCACTTCAATAAATTGTTCTCGACTGCCGCACGCCGGGCAGACAAGTGTGTCCGGAGATGAAGCGCTCATTTTCGCCATTGGAGTTCTCATCGTATTTACCTCACAAGAGTTGGGTTGTCCCAAATCATTTGCTCCTCGGCCTTGGCAAGTATTCGACGCAGAAGGGATGACAGGAGGTCGGCATTCAATGTCCAGTTTGTTTTGACTTGAGAGACCAAGACAGCAAAAGGATGCGCATCGCATCCCACGCTAGGAATGCCGTATTTTTTTGCTTCAACCAAGGTTGTGCCTGTTCCACAGAACGGGTCGCACACCAGATCCCGCCCGCGAAACCCGAACCGATCAATATACTGGCGCACCAAGTGCGGCGGGTAGGACAGGACAAATCGGTACCAATCATGCAGCGGCATGTCCGCTTTCTGAATCGTGTTTATCCCCGCCTTGTATTTCACACCGCATGTTTAACACAATTTCTGCCCCGATGTTAAGCCTTTCTCCGAACTTCACGAGGACGTCTCCTCCTTCGAGAGCTCGTTACGTAGGGCAAGCCTATCCGTATATCGTAAATCAATAGTTTTGCTGGACATGCGCGGCGGCGTGGGGTAGGGTCGGGGCGATGCGTGAGATAAAATGAAGGTAGAAGGGCGAAGAGAGATGGGAGACCGGCGGTCGTGAGACCTGCGCACAAAAGACGGGCGGAACCGCGCTCTGCTACAACAGCGAAAGAGCACAGGCGGGACGCCTGTTCAACTCGAAGAGGATCACGGGCGAGACGCCCGCGCTACTACGGGGGCGATCCGCCATCGCCAAGGCTATGGCGGACAAGGAGGACCTTGAAAACATGCGTTTCTGCGAAACGAACCCAAATTGCTTTCGCAAAAATGCCGCTGCAAGAGTCAGCGTATCAGATGGTTAAGGTGGATTACGGAAAACTGACAAATGGGTTCGTTTTTGATGGAAAGCGGATTGCACAGGAGACGGCAGAGGTTGCGAAAAGCAACGGTGCGGAAACGTCAACGGGCGCCGAGGCCGGTGAGGACGACGGGGAGGGTGCGGGCGAGGATTTTCAGGTCGAGCCAGAGGGACCAGTTGTCGATGTACTCGAGGTCGAGTTTCATCCATTGGTCGAAGCCGATCTGGTTGCGACCGCTGATCTGCCAGATGCAGGTGAGGCCCGGTTTCATGGAGAGGCGGCGGCGATGCCACGGGTCGTAGTGCTGGACCTCGCTGGGGATGGGCGGACGGGGGCCGACGAGGCTCATGTTGCCGCAGAGAACATTCCAGAGCTGGGGAAACTCGTCGATGCTGGTGCGGCGCAGGAAGCGTCCGAACGGCGTGACGCGCGGGTCGTCCTTCATCTTGAAGACGGGGCCGGTCATCTCGTTGTAGGCGGCGAGTTCCGCCCGCAACATTTCGGCATTGGTGACCATCGAGCGGAACTTGTACATGGTGAAGAGGCGTCCATGCAGTCCGCTGCGTTTCTGCCCGAAAAGGATGGGGCCGGGCGAGGTGAGTTTGATAATGATGGCGGTAGGCAGCAGGACCAGCGGCCCGAGAATCACCAGCCCGACCAGCGAGCCAACGATATCCATCAGCCGCTTGCAGACGAGCTGCCAGGAAACCTCGGGGGTGGTGCTGAAAATCAGCAGCGGTTTCCCGTAAAAATCGTCCACCGTGGCGCGGGCGATGGAAGTTTTTACGAAGTCGGCCACGAGCCAGGCTTCGACGCCTTCCAGTTCGCAGGCGAGGATCGCTTTCTCGATTTCGCTGAAGGAGGTCTGGCTGACATTGAAGATCACACAGCCGACGGGGTGGCAGTGCAACATTGCGGGAAGTTGGGTGACGAGATTGTCGGTGGGATCGAGCCGGGCGGTGACGCGCAGGCTCCACTCGGGATGTTCCTCCAGCAAGCCGGCAAACTCGGCGTTCCGCTCTTCCGAGCCGACCAGGATGACTTCCGTCAGGTCTTTCCCGCGGAGGGCGCGGTTGCGCATGTGCACCTGGAAGAGTCGATCCTTGGCGAAAAGCGCGACAACGCTGAAGAGGGCGAAGATGACAATGACCATGCGACTGAGCATGGCCAGCTTGAAGAAGTACATCGCGGCCATGACCGCCAGAGTGCAAATGGCGCAGCTTTTGACGAGAATCCAGACGGTGTTGCGGCGGCGCAAGGTGTGGGCGCGGCTGTAGAAACCGTTGAGATCGAGCAGAAACGGATAGAGCGGCAGGATGACCAGATAGAGCCATTTGTAGTAGCGAAACGGAGCGATCATCCCGAAGTCGGGCACGTAACCGTAAAAGGAGTATGGGAGCGGGAACGGAAAGAGATAGGCGAGTTGCTCGCGCAATGCATGGGCCAACCGAAAGACGACAGCGATCAGCAGCGCGTCGCCGATCTGGTTGACCTGAATAATGAATTCTCTTCGTCGACTCGGCATTGGAACACCCAAACGCTCCTGGACAGTGAGTTCATGGACCCGGCTACCTCAAGCGGCGGATCCGCTGACCACCGTTAGTTCGCGACCAAAGTGGGGTAAACATCCTGCACAAACCCGGCCACAACCTTCATCGTTTCTTCTTCCGATTTGCCGGTGTCACCCGCAGCCACGTTTTTTGTCACGGGTATGTGGATCAAAATATAGGCCCACCGGTGGTTGGTGTTGTGCAACACGCGGTCCTTGGCCGTCCAATAAATTCGCTGCCAATGATACGGCGTCACACGGTCCTTGCCCACAAACCAATATAGAAATATTGAATTCGCTCTCCCCAGGCGTCCGTCGGCAAATTTTACGTCCCGCGTGGCATTCAACCGCGATACGGACAACACGCCGCCCTTCGCGGCAGGCGTGGGAATTTGTTCGACCTCCAGTTTCCCCAGTGACCAGCCCTGGCCGGTCAGGCAAAGCTCAGGACGGTGGATACTGGTCACATCGCGGCCCGCCAGTACGATCGAGCAAAATAATTCGTCGCCGTCCTTGTCCTTGAACATGCGCCGTGACCCCATCGTGTCTTCTGGTAGGATCCGTTTCTCTTCGTCCGTCAGCCCCGTCAATTCCCCACCCGTCCAATTGCCGGCCTTGTCGGTCAAAAACGGTTGTCCCTCCACCGTGAGCTTCACGCCCGGCTCGGAAACCTTCGTGACATCGGAAGTCATCGCCGTGAACAGCACGCCGCCGCCAAGAATCGCAACCACAATCGCGATCTGACGGGTGCTCGGCCCGCGGTGCGTTGATGGCGCCCCGGCGGGTCGCACCGGAGATGGTTCGGTCGCGGCTTGCGCCATGTTCGCATTTGATTCGCTCATGCAACTCCTTCCGTCATAACAAAGGCCGGTCAGCCTGCAAGCCAGCGTCCGTCGGTGGCGGCGGCGGCTTCAGCCAATTCTCGAAATAGCGGCGAAATGGAAAATTCAACAGCAACCCGATAATCACCATCGTCGACAAGGCAACTCCGAAAACGATGAAGCCCGAGTATTCGTGATACGCCTTGCTCGCGATTTCCTGGCCGTACACCTGCGCGACCAGGGCGATGGAAGTTACGCGCGCGATATTGCCCAGCACCGCCAGTGGCATCGCGCTCAGGAACAACACCCACCGCTTCCATTGCACGTGTTGCGTCACATAGGCATAGGCCGCAGTCACGGTGGTCAGCGCCATGAGCGACCGAATCCCGCTGCAGGGCGCGGCCACGTCAAAATGAAACACCCGGGAATAAATCCCGGTGCCGATCCGCGTTGTCTCGATGCCAAACATATTCAGCAGCCCCGTGGACGACCGGGCCATCAACAATTGCAATGGGAAGCCGATTTTTTCATCCAAAAAGTTCAATGGGATCATCAGCAACAGAAAGCTGATGGGAAAAAGCAGCAGGCGGGAAGCTCCGCGTCCCCCCAGCGCCAGCGCCAGCCCATACATCAGGATCACAAAGGAGAAGACCACAATGCGCGGTTGCATGGCCTTCACGCCGAAATAATACACCAGCATCGCCAGGCCAATCACGACCAGCCCGCCCGCATCGGGGTCATCCATCGTTTCCCGGATCCCCCCCCACAAGGCCGCCACCTGGCAGAATAAAAGAAAAGGAGCCAACCGAATCACACCTTGCGTCAATGAATCTGAGAGGAGATCCGGCGTCATCAGAATAAAAACCGTGACTCCCAAGGCAATCCAAAATGGCTTCCAATTTCGGTCGGAATTGCGATTGGATAAGTTCCACCAAAGCAGACCGATCGCAATCATCGGAATCAGCGGCCCATGGGAGTAATTCGAGATATGATTCCAGTGGCTGACGAGCCAGATGTAGCAGCTCAACTGATCAACATGCTGGACTTCAACGGTTTGGACAAAATACGCATAGTAAATAAAACCAACGAGAACGACCCCAAGGGTTACCTTCACCCAGTCGATGGAACTGGAGGGGAATCTAACCGCCGCAATCGAAGTCCCGTTGCTCATTCAGATATGATATTTGAGGACAAACCCGTGAAAATCCTGACTAGTCTAAGGCCACCCGTCATTCTTGTCAAACCCGCCTGCTTGCCGTCCCGCAGCCCGTCGGTTACCATTCCGCGATGAAATGGCTTGTCCTTTTCGCGCTCATTCTCCCCTTCGCCAGTTGCCAGCGTTCCCATCAACCTGAGCCACCCACCCTGACCTTTGCCCGTGGCGCGGATTCGCAGAAGCTCGACCCCGCCGACGTGGATGACGGTGAATCGATCAAGGTCCTCGTCAATATCAGCCAGGGTCTCGTGCGTTTCAAACACGGCACCACGGAGCCCGAACCCTGCCTGGCAACTTCCTGGACAATCAGCCCCGACGGCCTCACCTACACTTTCAAACTTCGCCAAGGCGTCCGCTTTCATGATGGCACACCGCTCGATGCGTCGGCCGCCGCGTTCAGTTTTCTCCGACAATTGGATAAATCCAACCCCGCCCATTTGCCGGACGCCACATTCGCGTACTGGTCGGCCATGTTCAATATGATCACCGCTATCGAAGTCGTCGACCCGATGACCCTGCGCCTGCATCTCCGTGAGCCGAATGCCCCGCTGCTCGCAAGTCTCTGCATCCCGGCCGCGCATCTCATCAGTCCAAAGTTCATCGATCAGCGTCATCCCGTCGGCACCGGGCCCTTCCGCTTCGTGGATTGGACGCCTAACGAGCGGATTGTGCTCGAAGCCAATCCTGACTACTGGGAAGGCAAACCAAACGTCCAGCGCCTGGTCTTCAAAGTCGTTCCCGACTCCGCCACACGCCTGATTCAGCTTCAAACGGGCCAAATCCAGGCGATGGACGGCATCGACCCGAACGATCTGCCCATCATCAAGGGCGACAAAGCACTGCAGTTGCTCACCGCGCCGGGCCTGAATGTTTGCTACTTGTCCTTCAATTGCCAAAAGCCACCCCTCGACAACAAGGTCCTGCGCCGCGCGATCGCCGCCGCCATCAACAAGAAAGACATCATCGATGACGTCTATCGCGGCGCGGCCGTCGTCGCCCGAAACCCGCTGCCACCGTTCGTCGCCGGGCACAACGACGCGGTCCCCGAACAGCTTTACGAAACCAGCCAGCCCTGGCCGACCGTGACATCTCCCTTGCGCCTGGAAGTAATGACCAACCCGCGCCCGTATCTCCCCAACCCGCTCCGCGCCGCCGAGATGATCAAATCCGACCTCGCAAAAATCCAGATCCCCGTCGAAATTGTCCCCAATGAATGGGGCGCGCACCTCAGCCGCACGAGCCACGGCGACCACCAGATGGCGTTGATGGGCTGGGTCGGTGACAACGGTGATGCGGACAATTTCCTCTACGTGCTCCTCGACAAAGACACCGCGACGCTCGGGTCCGCGCTCAATATTTGTTTCTGGATGAACGACCCCTATCACGATCTTATGACCGCCGCGCGCCGCGAACTCGATCCCGCGAAACGTGCGGCGCTCTATCATAAATCGCAGGAGATCATCTTCGAGGAAGCGCCCATGGTTCCGCTCGCGCATGCCGAGTCGCTGATGGCCTGTCGCGCGAACACCGACGGCATCCTGTTCGAGGTCAATGGCGACATCCTCTTCTCCAAAGCTACGGTGAAGTGAGCACGCGGAACACCGTGAAGCGTCCGCTCTCCATGATCCGCTGGAAATGTCGGAGTTGTTCCGGCTGGTTTTCAAACAACAGCGCCGCGCAGCGCGCATCCAGCGGCCCCAGCTTGTCCGCCTTGTAGCGCCGCGAATCCTGCCCGTCATACGAGAACCCGACGTCGTACACGAAATAGTCCGCTCCGTACTTGCGCGCGAATTCGTAGAATTGTTCCTCGCTCCCATAAATCGCCGCCAGCATTTCGCGATAGCGGTCGCGAATCCGCTGGTTCTCGAACTTCGAGTGCATGATGATCGGTCGTCCTGTGTGGGCCAGAAACACCGGCGAATCCCCAATCGAGGCGAGCACGACAGCGTTCGTCGACGTGTTTCCCTGCAACCATTTCACAATCGGGCGATACTCATCCGGTGCCGGCTGCTCTCGTTTGAGAGGCGCAAAATTCAGCATCGCGAACTGCCACACGGCAGCAACAAACACCACCCACTTTCCCCACGTACGCTCCGCCACCAAGCCGGCCCCGACCACCGCGACCGCAAACCCCAGGAAAACAAAGCCGCGCACCACCATCCACGCCAGCGGCGCGAGCAACAACGTGAACACGATGAAAATATCCGTGGCGCAAGCGTTCCGTTTGCCACTCGTGAATAAGTATCCCAACGACCCCAACGCCAAAGGCCCGCACCACAGCAAACTGTGCCAGAACTCATGCCACGGCGCGGTTTCAAATGAACCACCCTCCCACAACTGCCGCGCCTCCCACGGCAGGTCCGCGGGATTGACCGGTTTCACACCCAAAAGCTGCAGCTTGTACATGAAGAGTTGGTACACATGCGCATACTCACCATAAAACTTCGGCAGCAACGCGCTCAAGATCAGCAAGCCCGTCGCCCAACCGGCGAACACCAGCGTCGCCCGCTTTCGTCCTCCATTGATCCACACGGCCAGCGCCAGTGCGTAGAGCACGCACATCATCGGCGACAGGAAAACCCCTTTCGCCCGCAACACGGGAATCAACACCGTCCCCGCCGCCAGCGTCAGGACAAACCACGTCAGCCGCGGCGTTTCGCCCCTGCCGAGGTACACCAGCGTCGTCGCCACCAACAACGGCGCCATCACGAACTGCGTCAGGTGCCAGCTCGCCAGCGCCACGAGCCAGAACAGCGCGGCCACAAGCTGGTCACGTTTCCGCTGGTCCTGCAACGCGCGCACCGTGAAGAAGAGCGCGAAAATCATTAGCGGAATCGCAAAGTCTTCGCGCAAAAACAGGTTCTTCACCGTCCGCCCATAGCTCGGGTACAACGCCGCGTAGAGCGCGCTGGCAAACACCCCCGCCCCATCGCTCCGCCATAGCGCCCGCGCCAAAAAGAAGACACCAAACAACGACAGGCTGGAAACGAGACAGTCGTACCAAACCACAAAGACATGCAACGGCATCGCGGGATTCAACCACCGGTACAACACGCCCACCGGCACTTCCATCGCCACGGTGAACTCCGCCCAGTCGTCAATCTTGTCCGGATACTGCACCGCGTTGTCATGCGAGAGCTGACCCCAATCCCGGATCGGATGCGTCGCGAAGAATTCGGCGAACCGATACTGAAACGCCGCTTCACTCCAAAACTGCCCGACATCATCTTGCGCGTCCCAGGTCGCATTGGAAAAAATCTTCGCCGTCTTCAGGTGAACATGAAAAACATACAGCACCGTGACCACCGCCAAACAAAACAAAAGTCGCCGCCACGATTTCATCGTGGAATCGATTGTTAACCGCGCCGCCCCACGATTACAAACCCCTTGTGGCTGCCCGCTACTGAAGTGCCGAATTCCGGAAAACGAACCCGAATCGTAATTCTCACAGATAATTCCTAACAACCTATCCATCAATAACATCCAACGTAATTCCTGCCTGTCCAATTCGGGTTCGTTTCGCAGAAACGCATGTTTTTTAAGCCCTCTTTCCCCCCGCCATTTCGCCATTTCCGGTCGTTGGTAGCAACTGTCTTGTCATGTGAGTTGGAATTCTGGGTTTTTAAGCAGTTGATTGAGCACAATGATGAGTTTACGCATCACGGCAACAAGGGCCACTTTGGGAGCTTTACCAGCCGCGATCAGGTGCTGGTAGAAGACTTTGAAGCGTGGGTTGGCAAACGCTGCGACCAGCGCCGCCATGTACAGCGCCCGCCGCGCTACCGGGCGACCACCGCCGATCAGCCGGTGACCACGACGTGGGCCACTATCGCGATTGAACGGGGCCACGCCGACCAACGCCGCGGCTTGCCGCCGATTCAGTGTGCCTAACTCCGGCATCGTAGCCAACAGCACCGCCGCCGTAATTCGGCCCACGCCCACCACCGCACAGAGTCGTGCCATCT
>Ga0207145_1097_pt1 | contig 10661 bp, 7 predicted proteins | sample Alteio_BWMinHeat_35_FD_153578 | JGI IMG/M metagenome (GOLD analysis project Ga0207145, IMG submission 153578) | Enriched cells from forest soil in Barre Woods Harvard Forest LTER site, Petersham, Massachusetts, United States -... | ecosystem: Environmental > Terrestrial > Soil > Temperate forest >...
GGATTCGTTCTGGACGACGCTGGCGCTGAATGCGGCTGGAGATTTTGCGAACACGAAGACGGCGCTGGAATTCGTGAGCAAGTTTCAGCGGGAAGACGGAAAGATTCCGCACGAGATTTCGCAAGGGGCGAATTTTGTCGATTGGTTCAAAGGATATCCGTATCCATACGCATCGGCGGATGCGACACCGCTTTATATCATTGCGGTGAACGATTACGTGGTGAACAGCGGAGACGCGGAATTCGCAAAGGCAAAGTGGGCAAGCGTGTGGAAGGCGTATCAGTTTTTGAAGTCGACGTACGACGCGAAGGGGCTGCCGCAAAATCAAGGGGTAGGGCATGGCTGGGTGGAAGGCGGACCGCTGCTACCGGTGAAAAGCGAATTTTACCAGAGCGGGTTGGGTGCCGAAGCGCTGCGCGCGCTTGCCAATCTTGCGCGGTTCGCAGGACAGACGGATTCGGCAACGGGGCTGGACAATGAATTTGCAAAGCAATGGCCATTGGTGAACGACAGCTTCTGGATCGCGGACAAAAAACGGTTTGCGTTCGCGCTGGACAAGAACGACAAGCAGGTGGACGAACCCACGGTGCTGACAACGGTGCCGATGTGGTTTGGGCTGCCTAACGACGCAACAGCAGTGTCCACGATTCAACAACTGGCGGGTGCGGACCAGCAAACCGATTGGGGAATGAGAATCATTTCAAATCGCTCGGGGATTTTTAGCGGAGGGGGATACCACTACGGATCGGTGTGGCCGCTGTTCACGGGCTGGGCGTCGGTTGCGGAATACAGATATCACCAGGAATTTCCTGCGTATGAAAATTTGCGCGCGAATGCGCTACTGGCGCTCGACGGATCGCTCGGGCATGTGACCGAGGTTCTCTCCGGCGACTATTACCAGCCGCTGGCGACGAGTTCGCCACACCAGATATGGTCAGCGGCAATGGTGGTAAGTCCACTGTTGAAAGGGATGTTCGGATTGGAGAAGGACGCTACGAAAAAGACGCTGACGTTTGTGCCGCATGTTCCGGCGGATTGGACGAACTTCAAAATCAACAACGTACGCATTGGCGACAGTGTGCTGAATCTGAGCTACCAGAAGACTCTGGACGAAATCACGCTGGAAGTAACGCGCACAGGCGGGGAATGCTTGCTGGATTTCGAGCCCGCGCTGGCAAACACGGCGTTAGTCGGCCGCGTAAGCGTGAACGGACGTCCAACCATCTATGACCAACGAATGTTGACGGAACATCATCACTTGAGAATAAAAGTTGCGTTGAAGGAGGGGAAAAACGTCGTTCACATCCCAGTGGCGAATGATTTTGGCGTGTCGTATGCGTTTCGGCTGCCGGAGCTGGGAAGTGCGAGCTCTGACTTGCGCATCCTATCAGCGAACCTGGAAGACGTGGCAGCGCCGATGGAATTGGTTACGGCCGGTCGAGCAGGCGCAAGCTACGACCTGGCAGTTTGGAATCCCGGTATGATCGAATCGGTTCGCGGAGCGGAATTGGTAAAGGATGCGAGCGGCGGAACGAAACTGCGAATTCATTTTGAGGGAAAAGAAAGCGAAGAATATCCGCACCAGCGAGTGGTGATTTTCTTGCGCGCGCCCAAGGTACAGCGGAAATTCGTGAAGCAATAGAAGTAACTTGTTGCAGCGGTCGGCGAGATGCGCAACAAGATTGGAGAACCGGATGAGCAATACGCTTTTTAAGAACACTCTTTTGGGAACAGCGCTGACAGCAGTGCTGGCGCTGGGCTTGTTGGGGATTGCGCCACGAGCGGAGTCGCAGCAGAAGGGTGTGGATGCGGAGGGGCATGCGTGGTGGCAGCATGCGGTGTTTTATGAGATTTATCCGCGGAGTTTTGCGGACAGCAACAATGATGGCGTAGGCGATTTGAAGGGGATTACTTCGAAGCTGGATTATTTGAAAGAGCTGGGAGTGAATGCGATCTGGATTACACCGTGTTTTCCTTCGCCGCAGGTGGATTTTGGATATGACGTTTCGGATTATGAGGCGATCGACCCGATGTACGGGACGATGGAGGATTTCGACAAGCTGGTGGCGGAAGGGAAGAAGCGGGACATTCGCGTGATTCTGGATTTTGTGGTGAATCACACTTCGGACAAGCACAAATGGTTTATCGATTCGGAATCGTCGAAGACCGCAGAGCACCGGGACTGGTACATCTGGCGCGATGGGAAGGGGCCGGATCGGCCGCCGAATAATTGGCTTTCGACGTTTGGGCTATCGGCGTGGAAATTCGATCCGAAGACCGGCCAATATTATTACCACTATTTTTATCCGGAGCAGCCGGACTTGAACTGGCGGAATCCCGCGGTGGAAAAGGCGATGCTGGATGTGACGCGGTTCTGGTACAAGCGCGGCGTGGCGGGTTTCCGTTTGGATGCGGTGGACACGCTCTATGAAGATCCGAATTTGACTGACAATCCGGTGTTGCCAGGCAAGGACAAATTTGGACGTCCGAACATGGACGAGATTCACAACAAGAAATTGCCGGAAGTTCACGACGCGATGAAGAAATTGCGGACGGTGGCGGATGAATACGGATCGGTGCTGATTGGAGAGACCTGGACCAGTAATGTGGATCAGCTGAAAGACTACTACGGAGCGAACAACGACGAATTGCAGATGCCGATGGATTTGATGATGACGGGATTCAAAGGGCTATCGGCGGATGAATATCGAAAGCATATTGCGGCGGTAAATGCCGCGGGGCACTGGCCGGTCTATGTGATCACGAATCACGACATCACGCGGTCGTATACACGGTATGCGGATGGGATTCACAACGATGACATCGCAAAGATGATGGCGGCGCTGTATTTGACGCTGCGCGGATCGGCGATCATGTACTACGGCGAAGAAATTGGGGTGGAGAACAACGATCCGAAGAGTAAGGAAGACGTGCAGGATCCGATCGGGAAGCTAGGGTGGCCTCTCCAAAAAGGACGCGACGGGGAGCGGACGCCGATGCAGTGGAATAGTGGCGAGAATGCGGGTTTCAGCGTGGCGAAGCCGTGGTTGCCAGTTCCGATAAGCGCGATAACTCATAACGTGGCGAGCGAGATGAAGGACCCAGACTCCGTTCTTAGTTTTTATCGGAAGGTTCTAGCACTTCGTCATACTGAGCCGGCGCTGTTGGATGGAGATTATGTTTCGATCAATGAAAATCTCCCGAATGTTCTGACGTATCTTCGGCGATACAAGGGCGAAGCGATTCTGGTGATTCTGAACATGTCGGCGGCGGAACAAAGGGTGCCGTTTGAGCTTTCGGCGACGGGGTTTCGGGAGCCGAAGATGGAAGTTTTGTTGACGAGCTTTCACAAACGGGTGATGGGGTCGATGGCGTTCTTGCCGATGGAGCCTTATTCGGTTTTTATTGCGAAGATTACGAAATAGAGGAAAAAGAATTTACACAGAGGACACAGAGAGCGCAGAGGACACAGAGAAGAAAAAGCAGATCCCTCGCTTCGCTCGGGATGACAAATTGTGGGGGTAGCGCCGACTTCAAGGCCAGCGAAGATTTGGCTCAGCGAGGATTTGGTCTTAGCGAAGGGGCGGCGAGAAGTCGGTTAGCGTCATGAAGGTGGAGTCAACCTTTTCGACAATTTTGCCGTTGGCTTCGGATGCGGCTTGGACCTGTTTCCATTCGGGATCGTCGCCGAAGGCCTTCCAGTTAGCGGTGGCGGCTTCGCGGCTGGGATGGGCGATGATGTAGATAAGGGTTTTGCCTTTGAGCGGATCTTCGGTGGGAGTCCAATAGGCGACATTTTTGATGCCGTGTTTTTCGAAGAGTTTCGTGGTGTGTTCGCGGAAGCGGCGGAGCAAGTCGTCGAGCTTGCCTTCGAAGGTGTGGTAGACGCGCAGTTCGTAAACGGTGGTGGAGGATTGCGGCGCCGCGTCGGCAAGTGTCGCGGCTGGCAAAAGGGCCGCGACGGGAAGCGATTGGAGCAATGTGCGTCGGTTCATAGACGGGATTGTAGCAAAGGTGCGCGGAAAGTGAAGAGGAAGCTGGAAAATTCAGAAGGGTTGTTGGCGTGGCGTGTGGAGGGGTAGCATCTATGGCTGCCGGAGGAAGGAACCCGAGTGAAGGCCGCACCAACCGAAGCGCAAGGGACGATTACGATTCGGCGGAAAGCGCCGGACGACGTGCAGCAGCGGCAAATTATCGTGAAGGTGGACGGGGAAAGTGTGGGGGAACTTTTTTACGGGGATACGATTTCGGTGCCTGTGAAGACGGGGCATCACAGTTTGCGCGTGGACAATACCTGGAATTGGAAGACGCTCGAGCTGGAGGTGGCGGAGGGAGACCACTTGAAATTTCAAACGAAGAGCAAAGCGGGGCGTTTTACGTGGTTTCTGGTGAGTATGTTCGGAGCGGGGCCGATTTACGTGTCGATTGAGCGCGAGGAATGAGGCAAGGGTTTGTGTATGCAGCGAGGGAAGGTTCCGAGTAAGAAAGATTTGGGTTATGAGAGAGTGGGAGGAGAGAGAATGTCGCTGAAAACTGCGGTGAAGGCGGTTGTCGTTGCGGTGATTTTGCTATGCGGACTGGCGATAGCGCGGGCGCAGATGCCGAATCCGTATGGCACGGCGGTTAGTTTGGAAAATGCGCGGAAAGCCGCGGCGCCGGTGATCGCGGAGGCGGAGAAAAACCACTGGAACATGGCGGTGGCGATTGTAGATACAGGAGGGAATCTCGTTTACTACGAGAAGATGGACAATACGCAATTGGCCAGCACGACAGTGGCGATTGAGAAAGCACGTTGCGCGGCGATGTTCAAACGGCCGACGAAAGCGTTTCAGGATACTGTGGCGGGTGGCGGGGATGGGCTGAGAGTGTTGAGCTTGAAGGGAGTCGTGGCCTCGGAGGGTGGAATCCCGCTTGTAATGGACGGAAAAATTGTAGGCGCGATCGGGGTGTCTGGCGGCACTAGCCCGCAAGATGGACAGTGCGCAAAGGCGGGCGCGGATGTTCTGAAGTAATGTTGGCCCAAGCCTGACGTCGGCAATTCATCTGCTGGATTTTTTTTCGGCGAGGGCGATGGCTTCTGCGACCACTTTTTCGATGCGGCGGGCGCGAGCTTCCGGCGAGCGGTAGTAAAAGATAGCGATGAGCTGCCCGCGGCGATGCAACGGCGACATCAGGTTCCAGCCTTCGAGGGCGCGGGGATCGCGAGTAAAAGCCATCTTTAATGCGGGGGGCAGTTCGCGCTCGGCTTCCATGGTGGAGAAAAGTTGTTCGGCGACTTGCTCGGCGCGGCGGACGCGAGAGGCGGCACTCTTGGGCTGCTCGACCCAATCGGAAAGCCACTTGCGAATGGAATAGTTCAACGTATCAAACCAGCGGCGGAACGCACGATCTTCGGTGAGAATACGCTTGAATTCCGCGGGAGTGGCGACGACGCGCTCCTCGACGTCGGGCTCGAGAAGAAATTCTGCCGTTTCGCCTTCGGACGTGTTTCCTCCAGCCTGCATCTTTTTATTTACCAGAAGAAAGTGTTCCCCTTTGCGAGTGGGAAAGAGCGACGTTCGAAAGGCGAAACCGTTGATTTCGCCTTTCACGCGGAAGCGACCGCGCGATCCCCAGACTTTGTGCACGTTAAACGGAATCCAAATAATGACCCAGCCAAGATTCGAGCGGAGGCGTTCGAGCGTGGCTTCGAACGATTTTCTAACCAGCTGAGGCTGAGGTTTGGCCTTTTGTTTAGGCTTGGGTTTTGTTTTCATTGCGCTGTCAGGGTGAACGAGGAATTCTATTACGCGCAGTGAAAAGCGGCGAGTTACTTTTGGGGCTTAGGCTTTGGCGCGGTGCCGCTGCCTTCCTTAATGGAATGAATCTTGTCGACCGCGAGGTTGTCGAATGACTCGACGAGGCCGCTGGGCCAACGGATTTGCACGGAATCCAGCTTGGTGGCGGAGCCAAGGCCGAAGTGGACACGCATGTCGCTATTCGAGTCGTAGCTGGAGCCGCTGCGGACTTCGTCGACGAAAAGGCGCGGGCCGGCTTTCATCGTGATGCGAGCGCCGATGGCGTCGCGATTCGTGCGAAGCGTTTGCGATGCGGCCGCATAGGAAGTGCCGATGAGATGAAAGGCAATCCAGTGATTGGAATTGGGAACATCGTTGACCAGTAGACTGGGCGGAGCGTTCATGTTGCTAATCACTGCCGAGAGATGACCATCATTCCAGAGATCGCCGATGGCAAGACCACGCGAAGAATTTATGGTAGTGATGCCCGGTCCGGCATCGGCGGAAATGTCGGTGAACGTACCGTTGCCATTGTTGTGATAGAGGATGCGTGGTTCCTGAAACGTGCTACCGAGATGCTGGCTGTCAACTTCCGGGTAGACGTGGCCGTTGACGAGTAGAAGATCGGGCCAGCCATCGTTATCAAAATCGAAGAACATGGCGCCCCAGCCGAGGTATTTCGTGTTGAGCCCGAGACCGGTAGGATAGGTGACGTCGTCGAACGTGCCGTTGCCGTTGTTGCGATAGAGAGTCGCGGTGTCGTCGGAGAAATTCGTCTTGAAGATATCGAGCTTGCCGTCGCCGTTAAAATCGGCAATGGTTGAGCCCATCCCCGCTTGTGCGCGGCCGTCTTCGTTGAACGCAGCGCCGGCGGTGATGGCAACGTCCGTGAAGGTGCCGTCGCGATTGTTGTGATAGAGGATGCTGGCGGTACTGTCGCAGGCCACAAAAATGTCGGGCCAGCCGTCGTCATCGAAGTCGAGCGTGGAGACACTCAGGGAATAGTGGCCGTCGGCCTGATCAATATGGGATTTTTTGGAGACGTCTTCAAAAGTACCGTCGCCGCGATTGTGATAGAGGATGTTTTTTGCCGCGGGCAGTCCTTGCGGGCCGCACATCACGGGAACGCCTTTCCAGATGCAAGAAGCGCGGTCGCCGGGAGAGGGCGCAGTGGAAAGATCGAAGTCGACGTAATTCGCAACCATGAGATCAAGGTGGCCGTCACGGTCGTAATCAACGAAGGCGCAGCCGTTGCCCCAGGATTTGCCGGAGCCGGCGACGCCCGCTTTATCGCTCACGTCGGTGAACGTACCATCGCCATTGTTGTGATAGAGGACGTTTTTTCCATAGTAAGTGACGTAGAGATCTTCCCAGCCGTCGTTGTCGTAGTCGCCGACGCAAACGCCTTGTCCCCAGCCCGTGTGAGTTAGTCCGGCTTTTTGCGTGACGTCGGTGAAGGTTCCGTCGTGATTGTTATGGTAGAGATGGCTGGTCTGAGCTTTCCTGCCCGGAGGAGCATCGAGACTCGTGCCGTTGACAATAAAAATGTCGGGCCAGCCGTCGTTGTCATAGTCAAAGATGGCGACACCAGTGCCCGTGGTTTCGATAATGTATTTTTTAGTGTCCACGCCGCCGAAAACAACGGAGTCGGCGAGCCCTGCTTTTTTGGCGACGTCCGTAAAATGAGCAAACGGTTTGGGATTGCTCTTCGGGAGTTGGGTTGCGCTGAAGAGCAGAGACACGGGCAGGAGCAGAATCAGGAAAATCGGAATACCAAGGAAACGCATGAGCGAACGATGGGGCTGACCGGAAATCATGAACTCTTGGCATACTAAGGTGCGGGTTGAGCAGGGTCAAGGCACAGGAGAGGTCGGAGCGTCCTTGACCGGAGCTGAACGGGTTTGAAATGGAATTTATTGAACTACATCACAGGTTTGGGATGGGCATAAGAGCCAGCGCTTTTGCGTGGGCACTCTTGCTCATCTGTGCGGGTAGTTACGCACAGGCGGAGAAGTCGAAAGCAGGCGGCGACGCCGCATCGGCAAATGCGATTTACAGCGAGGGAATTGAGGCGCTGCAGCGGCGGGACTTGGCAGGTGCGCGCGCCGCTTTTGAAAAAACAGTCCAGTTGGTCCCGCGCAGTCCTGAGCCACACAACTCGCTGGGCTGGGTTCTGCTGGCGCAAGGTGAAACCGATGCAGCCGTCGCGGAGTTCAAAACAGCGGTGAGATTGAAGCCGGGATTTGCGCAGGCGCACATGAATCTTTCCAGTGCGCTTTTGCAAAAGGGTGACACGCAAGGCGCGATTCACGAATCGCGCGAAGCGGTGCGGCTGGCCCCAAAGGATTCCGAGACACATCACGTCCTGGCGCGGGCGCTCTCTTTTTCCGGCGATACGGCTGGAGCTGTCGCGGAGTTGCAAATGGCGATCCAGTTCGAACCGAACAGGGCGGAATTGCACGACGATCTCGGATCGGTCCTGGTCCAGCAATCGAAGTTAGAGCTCGCCACAGCTGAGTTTTCTGAAGCGCTCAGGCTGCAACCGCAATTTGCGCAAGCTCATTTGCATCTTGGGGTCTTGCGCTTGCAGCAAAAGGATCTCGCGGGCGCGGAGGCCGAATTGCGCGCGGCCACAGCTTTGCAACCGGATAGTCCCGCGGCGCACGACTATCTGGGGCAGACGCTGGAAGCAAAGGGAGCAACGGACCAGGCACTACAGGAATTCCAGTACGCGGCAAAACTTGATCCCAACAATGCGGACCTTCAGAAGCACTTGGGGATTCTGCTGCAGCGTTCCGGCAACGCCGAAGAGGCGCTCATCGCCTTCCGGCAAGTTGTGAAGCTGCGGCCGGAGAAAGCCGATGCGCACAATGATCTTGGGCTGGCTTTGCTTCAGACCGGCGATGCGGAGAACAGTATTAAAGAATTTGAGTCAGCGCTGAGATTAAGACCGGACGACGCCGGCTATGAAGCGAATCTGGGTGCGGCGTATTTGCAGAAGACGGATTTTGACGCCGCGATGGTCCATTTCCAGGCCGCACTGAAAGCCTCGCCGCGAGATGCGACTTTCCATTATGACTTAGGTCTGGCGCTAAAGATGAAAGACCGCTTGCCTGAGGCAATTGCGGAATTCAGGAAGGCGGAGGAACTTGACCCCAAACTGGCCGATGCCCACTACACACTGGGCGTGACCTTGTGGCAACAGGGGGAATTAGGTGCGGCCGCCGACGAACTCCATTTGGCTGTGAGTGCAAAACCTGATTACGCGGAGGCTTACTACACTCTCGGTTCGGTGTTGAAGCAGAAAGGGGACTTACAGCCGGCTGCCAAGGCGCTGCGGGAAGCCATCCGTTTGCAGCCGGACTTTGCGGGAGCGCACACAAATCTGGGAGCGGTGTTGCGGCAACTCGGCGACGCAGAAGGAGCCGCCGCAGAGAGCCGCGCTGGCATGGAACTGCTGAAACAGAAGTCGGATGAACAGGCGGCGGCCATCGCGACAAACCCCGGGCGCAGGCTGTTAAGTGCAGGAGACTTGGATGGCGCCATTTCGCAATTCCGAGCGGCGATACAATCGCTGCCGGCGTACGCCCCCGCGCACTATCAACTCGGAATGGCGCTGCAAAGAAAAGGAAGTAAGGAAGAAGCCTCGAAGGAATTTCAGAAGGCCGCGGAACTCGATTTACGCTTCAAAACGCCGAGCCAATAGTGCAAGTCCCGTGCTTTCTAAATCTAGAACGCAGTTTTGCGGATGGCCACTAATTCGGTTTCCACCGGCACGCCGCGAGCGACTTTCGCTCGAATGACGGCTTCAAAGGGTTTGAGATCACCATTTTGCGAAACGGAGAGACGCAGGAGCAGTTCTTCCAGTGAGCTCTGCCTGCAGACGTACTCCACGGCGGCTTGCGTGCCGATTGTAGTATTTCCCGCGAGGATTAACACGGATTGACCCGGATTCATACCCTTTACAAGGCCGAGTAGAGCGTAGTCTTCGGTGAGAGGTACACCAGAAGGAGTGGCGAAAAATTCCTTGCCTTCGTCGGGTTGCGGATGCCTGTTGATGATGGCATGGTCGCCTTTCCGAGGACCGGAGGTTATCTGCTCGAAAACGAATTCCTGAGTGCCGGGAATCTCCAACAGCGAAAGATTTTCGACAGGCGAACCGATGAAAATCAAATTGTTGTTCTTGGCGTCATCTAGCGAGAAGAGGCTGCCGCGCTTGACGCGGATGCGGCGGTGGAGAAGACCGAATACGCGATCGAGTTCGTGAACTGCCAACACCTCGCCTACGCCGGTGTAGTGGTCGAGAATGGGTGCCCCTGCGTCACGCGCCGCATCGCGGTAACGCATGCCGGTCTCGGGGCGCCCGATAAAAGCTGCGTTGCTAAAAACCACCCAAGGTTCTTCCGGTCCGGACGTAAAGCCCTTCCAGAACACGCGGAACGCGGCTGGTACCGGCTCGCTTTCGCTGGCGAGGCTGGCCGGACCAGCATTTCGCGTAGCCATCAACCACACGATCACCAGGATCGCGGCTGCCAGAAAAATGGAAAGGGCTATGACTTCCGTGCCCCACCGGCGCTCCGGCTCCTGCGATTCTTTGGAGGTCGCGGCGATTACTGCGCTCGAGGCAGTTTTTGCATGGGTATTATTTCGAGGATGAAAAGAAAGGACATATGTGCCCTTGGGGAGTTCCACCACAAGGGGATCCTCGAGTCCGTCGGAGCTGTAATACTCGGCGAGCTTAGAGCGAAGGCGTCCTGCTTGCACGCGGACCATCGAATCCAGTTGAGGATCGAAATCGGCTGAGCGGCCAAAGACTTCCGTAGCAATTTGGAATTCTTTAATGGGAGCACCAGGATGATCCACGGCATGCTTTGCCAAATAGCG
>Ga0207145_1098_pt1 | contig 10562 bp, 13 predicted proteins | sample Alteio_BWMinHeat_35_FD_153578 | JGI IMG/M metagenome (GOLD analysis project Ga0207145, IMG submission 153578) | Enriched cells from forest soil in Barre Woods Harvard Forest LTER site, Petersham, Massachusetts, United States -... | ecosystem: Environmental > Terrestrial > Soil > Temperate forest >...
AAGGCGGTGCATGCGTTGCGGGAGTCGCGAGGCGAGATCGTGGCGGTGTCCGATGCCGAGATCATGGAAGCGATGAACAAGACCGCGCGACTCAGCGCGGTGTTCGGCGAACCGAGCGGCGCGGCGAGCGTGGCCGGCGTCAAGCGGGCGATTGCAGACGGGATCATCAAGAAGAGCGAGAGCGTTTGCGCGGTGATTACCGGCAACGGCCTGAAGGATGTGAAAGCCGCGATTGAGACGGCGGGAACGGCGATCAATATTGCGGCAGATCTTGGGGCGCTTGATAGTGAGTTGAAGAAGCGCGGCGCTTTATCGTAAGTCATTTGCTGCAAGAACTATTGCTGATGAATTTAGGTTTTGCACGGTGGTGGAAGTCACTATAGACAAAAGAGTGAATAGGTCTAACCACGTCGAAAAGAAGTGGCTTTGGGCTTATCTTTTGCACAATCTCACCTGCAAAAAACCGTTCGAGTCTGATTTTCTTGCAATAGTCCCGCATTCGGATTCACGCGTCCAAGAGATTGCACTAAGGAGCCATCTGTACCGGTGTCTCATCGACAATTTCACCGATCAGATGGGGAGTAAGAGGTATCCAAGCATACTTCTTGTACGAGAAGACGCACCGCAGGCCGTGCGGCAAATCGATGCGGTCGTCAGCTTCCGAAATCTCGTTGCACTTTCATGTGTCATCTACGGCCGCCAACAAAGTATCGCCGGTCCGAATGTGTGGGGAACCCTGTATACTGACTATTTTGATTTCTATCCAACTACTGTTTCAGAAGATGGAACATCTGCCCGAACACTTTCGCCGGCATGGGATAGTTTTGGGTATCCCCGAGAGATTCGCGGACAAACATCTCCCGGTCTACCCTCGACGGAATCATTGGGATCAATAGAGGCGGACGAACAACTTCTACAGTTTTTAATGGAAGCGTGGGCTGATCTTTATGCCGGTTCTAAACGTTTCGAAAGTGAAGGGACAGCCCTTTTTCGATCACTCCAAGTCGCTTATCTGGCTGCCGCTATGCCCATAAGCAACGAGCGGAGTATTCATGACTATGGGACCAAAGTCGCTCTGTGGGTCAGTGCGTTTGAGATATTGGCGCATCCTGCAGCTCGCGGTGGGACCGGGAAGGCCGACTTTGAACGAGTAAAGGATCTACTGGAAAAGAAGAGTTGGTCGAAAAACGAGTTACGTGAATGTAAGTACTCCGTGACGTTTCGTGGAAAGACTTTCAATGTCAATTTGATCGTAAGTCTCTATTGGGATCTTTATCGCGCACGTAACGATTTTCTTCACGGAAACCCCGTCTCATTTGACAGTCTCTTTCCATTTAACGATGTAAGTCGGCCGCCATTACCGGGCTTTGCACCCTTGATTTACAAGGCGGCGTTGATGGGATACTTGCAACAACTTGGTTTTCAATTGGAAGAACCAGAGCCAGATATGTTGACGATGCCTTTGCCAAACCCAGCATTCGACCGGGCAGTAGCTCGAGCTTTGAAAAGGATGCCGTTCGAGCGTGCTATCCTAACGGCAATTCAGCATCCAACTTGATGTATGTGTCGCCATTGCTGGATGACAGACTGAAGAAGCGCGGTACTTTGTAAGGCCAAGCATAGTCTTGCCTTTTGAGCGCGTTGCGCCCATCATGAGCGGCATGCCGGGACCGCTTCTCGACGTCTACCGTCTCCGTGTTGATTTCCCCGATGTTGTTGCCGTCAATGATTTGTCCCTCGAATTGTTTGCCGGGGACGTGTACGGGCTGATCGGTCCCAACGGGGCTGGCAAGACGACCACGATGCGGGCCGCTTGCGGGTTGCAGGAATGCACTCACGGCACCGTGAAGGTGGCGGGCCATGACCTGGCGTCGGAGTCGAGAGAAGTGAGGCAACAACTGGGCTTCATGCCCGATTTCTCGCCGGTGTACGACCGCCTCACGACGACCGAATTTCTCGAACATTTTGCGCGAGCGTATGAAGTGCCAAATCGTTCCGCGCGGATCGAGGAATGCCTGGAACTTACCTGGCTGATGGAGAAGCGCCACGCGTTGTGCGAAGGATTGTCGCGCGGAATGAAGCAGCGGCTGCTCCTCGGCAAAACCCTTTTGCCCAATCCACAGGTGCTCTTCCTGGACGAACCGGCCAGCGGTCTCGATCCATTGGGGCGAATTGAATTGCGGAAGCTGATCCTGAGCTTGCGCGGCGCCGGCAAAGCCATCCTGATTTCGTCCCACATCCTTACGGAGATGTCTGAGTTCTGCAACAAGGCAGGCATCATGGAGCGGGGCAAGCTGGTGAAGAGCGGGACGATTGCCCAACTGGGACAGCAGGTCGGACGACGAAAAATGTTGGTGAAGTGGCGTTCCGCGGACGAATCGGTGGTGCCGGTCCTGAGCAAGACGCCCGGCGTGGAGAAGGTGGAAGCTGTTCCGCAAGGTGCGCTATTCGATTTTGTTGGCGGCGATGAGGCGCTGGATGAATTGTTGCGGACGTTGGTGCAACAGGGCGTGCGTATCACGGAATGGCGCGGCGTCGGCGATGATCTGGAACAGATTTTCCTAAACTCGGGCGCGAAAGCCTTGATGTGAGACTCTTCGAGAACCCGATTTTTATTACCCAGCGGCGGCTGGTTCACCGGGCTGGGGTGTTACCGCTGCTTTTAGGGGCCGTGCTGATCGGGGTCAGCATGGTGGCGGCGCTCTACTATCACCTGGCGTGGGACAAATGGGACAATCAGAGTTGGCATCCGTCGGCCAGTGAGTTGGGCCATGAATACTACGCCTGGCTACTCGTGCTCCAGGCGTTTGCGCTGGTGGTCGGCGGCTTTAGTCGTATTTCCCGGACGTTGGTCGAGGAACGCAAGGCGGGTCTGCTGGACAGCAACCGCTTGTCGCCGCTCAAGAGCAGCGACCTTGTCCTGGGATACTGGCTCGGGTCGGCGCTACGTGAATTTTATATTGCCGTTGCGCTCGTCCCGGTGGGGCTGGCGATTGTGTTGATCGCCAAATTGCCGTTGGAACTGTGGTTGGGGACGCAGTTGTTGTTGTTTTCTTCCGGATTGTTTTTCGGGCTTTTGGCGGTGCTGGCAGGGATGGCCATGGCGCGGGCGCAAGGCGGGGTGGGGATGGTGGCGGTGCTTTTGCTGATGGTGCCCATCACCATCGGGGCGACACGATTTGCGTTATCGAACTTCCTCTTACCCGTTTACGCAGCGGTGCACATGTTTCATCCTTCGGGATACAACTCCGAGAGGTGGGCGTCATGGGTTGGTTTCTACGGGGTCACAGTGCCGCCGCTCGTTTATACCCTGGTGATGCAGGCAGTGTTCGGCTGCCTGGCGTGGCGCGGGGCGGTCCGAAAGTTTGGCAATCCCAATCACCCGGCGCTGTTGCGTTCGGAAGTTCTGGTTCTTTACGGGCTGCTGGTAATTTTCCAGTATGGGTTGATTTGGGAGTGGAGGCATTCTGATACTAATGTCTGGCATTTCGGCGAACTCTGCGCGGTCCACGGTTGCCTGTTGTTCCTCGGGGCCGTGTTGCTGACGCCGCAGTTGCTTCATCCGGAGGAGGGGCGGATTGTCGCTCGGCAGCTTGGCGTCAGGGCGTACCGCTGGGTTTTGTGGGAGAGCGGACCGTGCACCGCGATCGCGCTGGCGGCAATCGCTTGCGCGGGTTTACTGACGCAATATGTCAATCTCCCATGGTCGCTCCCCTGGCATCGCGGTGCGCGTTATCTCATGGTCGCCGTGAACGCGTTCATTGTCCTGTTGACGTTCGCGCTCCTGCTGGAGATTTGCCGCCTGTTGTTTCGGAGGAAAGCGATCGGTTTCTTTGCGCTCGCGCTCTTCGTGCTCTACGGTCTGCCGTTTCTGCTCAGCCTGACGTTTATGTCGCAGACGCCGATGAAATTCTCCATTGCTACTCCCGGTGTGGCGGCGATGGCAGAACGTAACTTTGATGACTTGCATTATTTCTGGGTAGCCACGGGTGTGCATTTGGTAATCGTCGCTGCGTTGGCCGGGGAATGGGCGAGCAGTTGGCGACGATGGCTGGGACATGCCACAGCTGCGCCGGTGGCTTGAGCCATTCAGATCCGCATTAGGAACGCTCCCTAGGAGAGATTTAGCTTTTGCCCAATTGCCGGTACCGGATGGTTGCGCTAGCTTGACCAAGAGTTGCGAGAAGAGTGTGCACGAGTCCGGACGTTGATCTGGCAGTATGGATTTTTGAGTCGCTCGGTTTCGACAGTTTTTGTCGAAGGAGCTTCTTTAGGACGTGATCGGGTGCGCACTGCCAATTCTTGAATCCGATTGCTGGAGGGAGGTGTCGCGTGGCTTTTGTTTCCTTTACCGGTAGTGTGGTAGCAAAGACCAGGGCGAGACCGCGTCGTAAGAGCGATCCCGAAGGCATCATCGAGCGGATCGAGCAACAATGCAGGGAAATCGCTTCCGAGATGCAGTGTCCCTGCCACTATAAAAATGCCAGGGTTTACGTCGATGGCGAGAGTCCCGACCACCTGGAAATCGAAATCATCTGTTGTTGTGACAAGTTCGCGGCGGAGGTGCGGGAGGCTTTGCGGAACCCGATCGATCAACGCTGGCCCGTCGGGTCAGACTGACATCCTGGCGGTTCGACGTTTTCAGGGTCGCTTTACTCTTTGCGCAACACGGTCGTTGGGCTGGCCCGATTAAGGGCGGCGGTTGTGGTCGGGACAGTTTTGGGCCACATTATCAGTTGGAAGGGAGGTATGGGCCGCATGAAAGCGTCCGAGGAGATGAGTCACATGGGCGGGACGATTGCCCGTGTGGATCCGCAGAATCGGAACCTCACAGTCAACAGTCTGATCGTGACGAAGATGTTCAAAGTCGCGGATGACGCGGAGATTATTACGCCGTCCAAATCGCCGGCGGACTTGAAGGACCTGAACGTCGCGGACCCAGTAGAAGTAATGTACGAGCAGCAGGCGTTGGTCAGCCTGGCGCATCGCGTTGATGTGATCAGCGCCTTGAAGCACCAGAAGGTGGTGTAGCGAAGTGTCGGAGATAGAAGGTCGGAGGGGCGCGACGTTTGCGGGCCGGGCGGTGATGTGCCACATTTGGGGTGAAACGGAGGTGTTGGGCAGTATGAAAACAACCGAGCAAATGAGTCACATGGGTGGAACGATTGCCAGTTTGGATCCGCGGGATCGCAAGCTGACGATCAATAGCCTGATCCTTAACAAGACATTCAGGGTCGCGGACGACGCGGAGATCATTACGCCGTCCAAAGAGCATGCGGGCTTGAAGGACCTGAAGGTCGGGGAGCCGGTGGAAGTGACGTACGAGCAACACGAACCGGTTTGCCTGGCGCATCGTCTTGATGAGGTCAGCGCGATCAAACATCAACGAGCGGCGTAATTGAAGTTATCCGCGCCGCTGGTGGGTGGCGGGTGGGAAGAGCTCCATCGGCCTATGCCGACATCAAGGCCCCGTTATTTGGAGAATGGGCTGGTTGCCGCTCCAAAAGAGGCACGTGGCGTAGTAGAAGAACCAGACTGCCAGCAGCGGCAGGCAGAGAATTTCCAGCTTCACTTCCGTTAGCATCATCCGCACATACCAGATCACCGCAACCCCGGCCACGGCCGCGATGATGTGAAGAGAAATTCTCGCCTCCGGATGGAACAGCGAGACGATCATCGCGACGAAAAGGGCCGCCATGCCGACTTGGGGCAGCCCGATAACCCAGCCGCGTGGAGGCGGTGGGGTAGTTCCCTTCGTAAATCCCGACGTGAATAGCTGGGCGACGTAACCGACGACGCCTACACTCCCCTTCATAAAAGCCGCGCCACTGCGCAGAAGGACGATTGCCAGCAAGACCACGAGTGCTGTCGATACAGATAGGCCCGTGAGGACGCGCAGCAGCAGGAAGAGATTCTTCATTTGGGTTTCGCGGGTGGATTGTAGCACAAGGCGAGAAGGGGCATCCAACTTCGCAAAAGCGACGGCGGACACGGGATGCGGGCTGATTCCAAAAAGCTCCATATGGGGTGAACACCCCATAGCGGCTGCAGGCGCAACCGGCTTACGGTGCGCGAGTGAAAGCGAGACGTACCGGGCCAAGATAATGGGAGTTTGTTGTGAGTCGTTGTCGTACACGTAGCATCCTCAGTCATGGGCAGTCGATTATGTCGGGAACGGTGGTGTGTCTTTCCTGTTGGTCAGCCGCTCCTTCCGCCAGGGCGCAAGATTCCTCGTCCCCGTCCATGATGGCTTTCCTGTCAGTTCCCACAACGACAGCGGCATCGAGCCGAACGAATGCCAGTGAACGGACCTACCGTCAGGCGCTGACGTTGCGTGAGGCCCAGCCGATCCTGATGTCCGACCGCAAGCTGACGAGCGACGAGGCGTGGGCGCGTTTTGAAACCGACTACAGTCCAACGCAGAAACCCTTGTCCGTCAAACGGGAGATCGAGAGCGCCAAGTACGGCCTCGACACCTGCGTGTTCGCCGTGGATCGCTTCTTCAAGAACGTCGAGAGCCAGGCGGACTTCAGCCTGGATCGGGGCAGTCTGCGGCGCACGCGGGAAATTCCTTTTACAGAGTTGCTAAAGAACCCGCGGGTGAAGCTCGACCTCGAAATGGGACAGAGCGCCAGGCCGTACGTGGGTGTGCGCCTCATCATTCCGTTTGGCAAGTGATCCACCGCCGCGCGGTATGGCGGACGGGGAGGACCAACTGCGAATCGAAGCAGTTGCGCGCGGGGCAATCGTGTGCCACGTTTACAGGAGAATGGAGGCGTTGAGGCAACATGGAAACAACTGCGCACACGTATAACATGAGCGGAAAGATTGCCAGCGTGGATCCGCAGGCGCGCAATCTGACGATCCAGAGTCTGGTCGTGAAGAGGACGTTTGCTATCGCCGAGGATGCGGCGATCAATACACCGGCCCAACCGTATGCGGCCTTAAAGGACCTGAAAGTTGGGGACCTGGTAGAGGTGGCGTATGAGCAGCAGGCAGCGGGTTGCCTGGCGCACCGTATCGATGATGCCGGTGCGATGAACTATCGCAAGGCGGCGTAGAGAGAAAGACGGCAGATCCGCCGTTGCCACGGAGAACGGTTGGCGTCAGGGGATATGGGAGGTCTTCTTCAGCTCCTGCCAGCGCGCTTCTGTTACCTGCGTGACATGGCCATCATTAAACAGCACCACGCGGGTGCCGTCCGCGGCTGGTTCGCCTTCGTACACCAACACTTCGTTGACGGCGTTTGTCCCTTGCCATTCCTTGCCGGAAAATGACGGATTTGGTTGGTAAGGCTTGCCGGTTTTCGGGTGCACGAAAACTTTTTCGCCGGTAATGTAATTCGTGAGCGCTTTCTTCATGCTTTGGGGGTCAGACAGGTCTGGAAGTTTGCCATTGTGATCGTCGGCACACATCGCCAAGCCGAGACCGATCTGCTTGAGATTGCTGACCGAGACGGCGTTCACGGAACTGTCGTGCGCTCCCTCGACTGCTTTCTGAAGGCCCGTTTGTTCGGCGATCTCCTGGTCGAGATTGAAGGGACGAATATCGCCCAGGGTGCCGGCGGTGTGGAGTTGAATGAGTGTCAATGTCAATGAAGTGTCTGGCGTCAACGTCTCTGGCTCGGGCGGCGTGCCGCCGCGCATCATGGCCATCATATCGACCGGTTTGCTCGGATGCTGGTAGGCGATGACATAGGTTGAACCGGCGAGGATGACGGTGTCGCCCTTCGTGTAATAGACCCCGGCTCCGTCGCCGCCCATTAGTTGAGCGTACGCACCAAGGAACGCTCCCGCATCGGAAGGGGCCGTGACGCGCAACCGTCGCCAACTGCCGTCGAGGTCCTTCAGTTTGAGAGCCAGCGGGACCTGCTTGCCGGAGAGCAGGTCTTTGAGGTCGGCATTATCGGCACGGGCGACGGACGTGACGCCGACGATAGCAAACATGGTAACGGCAAGAATTCGGTGGGCAATTTTCATGCAATATTTCTCCCAGAATCGGCGACGCATCACTCAATGTTCTTGATTTCGACTTCAAATCCGCCGAGCCAACCGGCCAACACGTTGTAAATCGCGGCGAACAGCACGAAGAAGATGAAACCGAAAATGCCGGCAAAAATCGGTCCCAGAAGATAAATGATGCCAATGATGCGGAGCTTGCCGCTGCCGAAAATGAGCATCGGAATGCCGATGAGCGTGTACATAAAGCCCATGAGGACATAGAGCGCGGTCATGATTTTGCTGGATTGTAGAATCGAAATGCGGACGACTTGCTTGGTCATGGTTTTTGGCGGGTTGAACGTTTGAGTTTCATGGGTGGCCAGATGGAGGCCTCACAGACGGGGTGATGACCAGCTTCTACACCCGTCCCCATCGGTCCGGCAAGACATTTCACGTTGACAGTCCGGACAGCCCGTGCGAGTCGATGAGACTTGAGGAACCCCGGCGCTGCGCAAAATGTCATGCGTCATTGTCCCACCCGATTGTGCCGCGGTTGAATTACTCGGAAACCTGACGGACGGCTGGGCGGATGGACATTTGTCCTGGTCGCGTGGGGAAACTTTGGCAAGCTGGCGATATCCGAAAAGTTCCTAAGCGAAATACGGTCCGATACCGAATATCATTTCCCGGAGTCTCGGTCTATTCTGCTCGCATGAAACATCATCCAGGGTACTCGCCATTGAAGGTCACGGTTTTGTTTGGCGTGATGACGGTGTTGCTGACGGGATGTTATACCGGGCGAGACGACTACCGCGGTTATGACCGCGATGACGATCGCGATTACTACGAGCATCATGATCACGATGAGGAGCACCACGGCGGCATGGATCATCATGAGGATTAGGACCGTCCGTGAGTGAATACCGCAGAAGAAAATACAGACGGGCTTTACCCCGTTTGAAATCAAGCTTGCGGTTGTCGTCCCCGGAATCGTGACAACGCAATTTCTATGTCACGGTCCCACCACGGTCCCGACGATCAGCGTGCCCCCGGTGTGGACGAATGAACCGCAGGTATTCGTCATCACCAGCTTATCAACCCGCAATACGCCACTGCTCAAAGTCAACACGCCGTTCCGAACGTCGATGAATCCCGTGCCGGCGGAATTGGTCACGGTCAATTGACCGCCGTCCACCGTGGCGTTTCCGACGCCCGTCCCATTGCAATCTCCCAGCGTGATCCCCACGGAGGCGGAGACGGAGCCAGCATTGACGATCAGCGCACCCTCGTCAGAAACACCCAACTGGATGGACTGCGAGGCCAAATGGCCACCGGAAACAATGCATTGCGCGTTGCTAGCACCAATGCTGTCCACCACTATCGGGGCATTCGTAACGAACAGATGTCCGGCGGTTATCAAAACGGTCGCGGAAGAAATCGGCACGCCGACTTGCAGATTGGAACTGAGAATCGAAGTGCCGCCATTGATCGACAGCGTGCCACCCGAATTAGTGGCGCCGACAGAGACGTCGCGCGCCAGGAAGAGTCCACCGGAAACCGCCAAATTATTGGCGCTGGACGGCAGACCCACGCCGATATGCGTCGGCCCGTTGGTGACGTCGAGCTCGCCGCCATCCAGGAAGACGCTTCCCGAGCCTTGAACGCCGAAGCCGATGCCAAGTTGTCCGCCCACGGTGACCCTGCTCCCCTTGCCGATCTCCAATGTGCCAACGCTCCTCACACCACCCAGAAAGACATCTGCGGCGAAGAAGGTGGCGTCCGAGACCGTCATGCTGCCGCTGCTTTCGGAGAGACCCCCGATGTCCGTCTCGCCGTTGGTGACCACCAGCACCGTGTCGTTTGCCAGAAGCAAGCTGCCGGGAGAATTGAAAAAGCCATTGCCGACGGTCAGGAAAGAAGACAGGGTCATTGTCCCGCCAGCGACTACGACCGATCCGCTGGAAAGGCCCCCGGAGGTAATAGTGAGATCCCGAGCCAGCACCACCGCTTTGGAAATGGTTAGCACACCGATGGCGGTGTCGGTGCCGACCTGGATGCTGCAGTTGGTCGCGATCAGCGAGCCACCCGTGATGAGCATTACGCCGTCATCCAGGAGTTCACCGCCGAGCAAACCGTCGACAACCAGCGTGGACTTGGAGCTGATCAATTCTGATTCTCCGACGGGAGGACTGTTGCCGAGGGTAAGACCGTTCAGGACGTGCAGCTCCATGTCGTCGACTTTGTTGAGCATAAGAGTGTTGGTGACACCGTTTTGTGCGCTGACGATGAGATTACTGATCGTGACAGACCCTGGGAATTTATGGGCGGTCTGCTTGTCGATCGTCACAACCTTGCTGGTGGCGTTGCTGATGATCACGGCGGATTGGGTGACGGAGGGCAGGCCGAACTGCCAGTCGGGGAACGCCTCCCATTCGTCAGAGAACGGCGCGAGCCAACTATTGGTTTGCGCCATGAGTGGTGAAGCGAAAAGTACTGCGATTGCCCCCAGTGAAATTGAAATCAACCATTCGTTGCATCGTGTCCTCATACCGAAGCCTCCGATTACCGACGGTTACGATTTTTGAAGGATGGAGAAATTCAGAACGTGTGCTGGACTGTAAA